>Ga0214181_1000167_pt1 | contig 17912 bp, 24 predicted proteins | sample TroBogEpilimnion_19_FD_153019 | JGI IMG/M metagenome (GOLD analysis project Ga0214181, IMG submission 153019) | Freshwater microbial communities from Trout Bog Lake, WI - 05NOV2007 epilimnion | ecosystem: Environmental > Aquatic > Freshwater > Lake > Epilimnion/Euphotic zone | place: Trout Bog...
TTGCTTCTTCTTCTGGACTTAGTTTGGCTATGAATTTCAGTTGGTAACCTATTTTTGTCTGTTATGGCAATTATTGAAAGTTTGACACAATAAATTTACTTCCGGATAACTTTCGCGCTACTACTTATAAGTTACTTAGCGGAGCGTGATATATTTTCTGCTAATCGAGTATTCAATTATGGTGATGGTCACTATTCCCTCGATTATTCCCATCTTAGTTCATAATAACTCTAAATTTATTGGGGAACTGATAAATAATGTCGGAGCCATTATCACGTGACAAGCTGTTATGTAATGACTCCTAGATTGACAGTATTTATTTTAGGAGTCCTACTTTAAACTCTTAATAATGCTTTTTGCATTCTTTCAGAAAGTTGTGCTTCGACAAATTGAGGTTCATTGGGCGGATAAAGCTCTACTTCATCTAATTCAAAGCCATAGTCTTTGCCCAGAGCAATGAGCTCTCTAATTTTTTGTACTTCTAAAAGCTTTGCCTGTAATTCAGAATTAATTTTAGACTCCTCAGAAAAGGCTTTAATTTGTGCTATTGACATAATAGTTACTCCTGTTGTTAAAAATAGACTGAGCCTAAGCACAGTTGTTGATGAAAGAAGGTTGCGTCAGACTCGATATGGATTTGTAACCCAATCCTTCAGAATAGTGGTATCACGTTCTGGTAAATACGAATAGTCCTCAGTGATGTCTTTATAAACCGCTAAGCTTGTTTGTAATGATACTAAATCGCCCTTAACCATGTAAAAGAACCAAGCAAAAGGATAGCCAACGTGTCGATCAAAGCGAGTGAGCAAGTTCTTTAAGGCCAGGCCTTTTTTGCCAATAATATCTTCAAATTGCAGTATGTTTTTTTGTTGTGTATTGATGAGTTCAACGTTGATAATTTGCTCACCAAATCGCCCTGTATTGCGGAAAGGGCGAATAATCCAATCATTGGATAAACATGTATTTTGATTGGCACTACTTCTGTTCCAGTCATCCATAAAACGTTGAATGGGGTGTTCTTCGGTATGGTGTTTATTTATTTCAGCCATGAAGATAGCCACGTCAGTCTTACGTCGATAGGAATATCGAGAGGTTCCAATATAAAATCTCTCTATACATTCTGGCTCTAGTGGATCAATAAATTCTTCTAAATCTTCTGGCAGGTTGCGCTCATTCACTAATAAACGGTCTGAGACTTCATGTGTTTTATCAATATCGATCTGTATAAATTGTTCTGCTTTAGTGCCTGTTTGCATAACAAAATGCAATGTATTTCCTGTTTGCCTTGTCGCAATCAGCTTTTGTTTTTTTGCATGATCAATCAGTGTTTGTAGATTTTTTCCACATTCGATATAGGTTCTTTCAGTCCACTCAATCAGATCATTTGCAATACGGTTTCCCTCCATATCAACAATGCCACCGAGTCGATACCATTCTTCACCTGTTTTGGCTAAACGAATGTGATAAGCCGGGTTTAGCGCTTGTAGTTTGGAGAGTAATAATTCATCATCCAAACTTGGCAAAGAATGCTTGCAGAGCTTTGCAAGTTCTTGTCCATTCAGTTGAAACGTTTGATCAGTCATTTATTTCCCCCGATTTATCGTTTTTATCGGTATTATTTAGATGGTTACTTAATCGCTCTTGAACGGCTGCTCTTACATCAGGCTCGGGATCATCAAGTAAACAAACCAGTGCATCTGGCGCAACACGTTGGACAGCGGTATAGCGCACCACCCAGTCGGGGTCAGTTAGTAAGGTAACGGCATCTTCAGGACTCATACGTTCAGCTATGACTCGTCTGACCTCAGGCGCGTCATCATGTACCATTAATCCCAAGCTGACTAGGGGTAGGCGTTCAGCCACGATTTTTCTGACTTCTGCATCTTTATCACGAATAAGACGAAACAAACGACCTGTCGGCAACCGTCTGGCCACTGTTAATCTAACAATATAGTCTGGGTCATTAGCCAGCTTTTCCAATTCATCCAAGGCAATGCGATCAGCCACAGTCATGCGGACTTCCCGATCAGGATCTTTAAGTAGTTGAATTAGCTGAGACTGCGGTAACCGATAAGTAACAGCTCGTCTAACTACTTCATCTTCATCATGAATAAGCTCGGTTAATGATTTTTGAGGAGCATAGCGAACTGCAATAGCGCGCCTTTCCCAAAAGGAATCATGGAGGTATTGTTCGGCATAGTTTGGGCTAACCCGAAAAAAACGATCAATTTGTCGCCCACTTTCTGCAGTTATGCAAGTATCACCAGGCATACAGCGTCCCATTAACAGGGTTTTTCCACGAAAAAGACATAAGCTACAATCGGCAATAGGAACGCTAATAGAGCTTTCACGACCAGGCATGTGAAGTTCCGTTTATTCAGAGTAGGTCTCAGCAACGACAACACCCGTTGCAACATTAAAATCGTTGGTCATGCACAAACAGTGTTCTCGTCCGTCAATCAAGTAAAGATTAAAATCTTTATGCTCTATGACCGGTTTGTTATTGGGCAGATCATCATCCATACAATAAGTAAAATGAATGTTGGGATATTGCTGTCTTAGTGTTGATACAGTGCTTTCATCAATACCTAATGTTTCAATTTTTGTTGCTAATACATTGATTTGTTCTAAAGTAATCATCCCGTTGCTCCCCGTCCAAATCTAAAACGATCACTAGCCACAATACCCATGACTTTAGCGAGCCAAGGTGGCGGGGTACCAGAAATAACTGTTTGTAGTTGATCAATAACAGTGGCGATGGTCTCAATGCTAGCCAATTTCATTGGATGTATACCCAGTTTTACAATCTTTGCAGCAGCAGGTCCTCCAACTGATGCCACATAAATGACTTGGCAATCCTTAATCAACTCCGCCCTATACTTGTTTTTATCATCCACTTTCAATCCATGGGGTATATCAGTGGTTCGAATGTCGATTAAGCGGTTTTCAATGGCAGAAACTTGGTAAATCAAAAATTGAGTACAGGAGCCAAAATGGCCATCAATAGTAATGGCATCATTACTTGCACAAGCAATACGAACAGATTTAAGCATCTCTCCTTCAGTATAATGACGAATATCCGGTTTCTGTGTAAAAACAGTTTTAGTGCTGTGTTTAAGAAGATGCAATGCATTTCTTAGAAAAACATCATCTGTTTTTAAAAAATCTCCGTACAGAGCCGTTTTAAAGCTTTTAAGGTTGATGCTGTCTAATTTGTTTTCTGTAATAGGTAAGCCAACGCAATCGGTCAATACATTGAATAAACGTTTAGCGTCAGTGTCAGGTAAAGCGCGAGCAGCCAGACCAATTCGTAACGCCACTTCTCTGGATAAAATGTCCTGGCCGCTCATGACATTATGCCTCTAGTGGCATAATACAATTATCAATAGGACACACTTTGACACATTGAGGGATGTCAAAATCCCCTTCACATTCGGTACACGATTTTTTATCAATTTTAAAGACGATAGCGCCTTCTGTGATCGAATCTGTCGGGCACACTGGCAGGCAATCACCACATGAAATACAATCTGCTTCAACAATATATAAGGCCATGATTATTCTCCTGAATCTAAGCGTTTTGCGCGTAAGGTAATAGGGAAGTCCGGCTGTGCATTGAGGGGTTCAAAATAGTATTTTGAACCATCACTCAGTAGAACTTCACCACCCCATTTTTCGGGGCTATCATATTCAACGGATTCCGCAACTTCTTCCAAATCTTTCTTGGGTACGTAGAAGATTAATTTACCTTCGGTATTTTTTTTCAACATGACACTAGGCATTAAGTTCTCCGTTATGCGCATTTGATATTGTGGGGGTGACTAAAGTTGCCCCCACATAAATTTACAATCTAACGAATCAAATCGTAGTTATAGTCAGTTGTACCCATGCCCTTAGTTTCTTTATCTAATTGTTCCAGTACGGCATTAACCAAGGTGGTCAGCATATAAATAGCGCCTTCATAGCCCAGAGTTGTCATTCTGTGCAAATGATGTCTGTCAAAGATAGGAAAACCAATGCGTATCAACGGCACTTCAAAAGCCTCGCCTTTATAAAAAGTATCACGTTGAATGAACTTGCCATAAGAATTACCAATCATGAAGTCTGGTTTGTTAGTGAATACCAAGGAGCGGAAATGCCATAAATCCTTACCTGTATGGACGACAGTATTTTGTCCATAAGGTGAATCTTTGAGCATATTTTCCATTGCTTTCAACCAACGTTTGTTGGCATGGTTGCACAATACATCGGCAGGCTCAGCACCCATTTCCAAAAGAAATTTAGTCATGCCCATCACAAAGTCAGCATCACCGTACAAAGAAAACTTTTTACCGTGCATCCAAGTATGAGAGTCAGTCATCATGTCAACCAAACGTCCCCTTTCAAGTTCAAGTGAAGCGGGAATTGGTTTGCCGGTTAATTCGGAGATTTTCATCAAGAATTCATCGGTCCATTCTAATCCCATGGGGATATTGATTGCTGTAGCGGGTTGATGCCATGTGTTTTGGACATACTTTTTGGTTTTGTCCAATTGCCAAGGTTGCAGCAACAAGGTATCTATTGCATTGGGTGCATCTTTTATTTCAGCTTGGGTTGTCCCGCCGGCATACATACGGAAAGTACCGTCGGCAGGGGTGTCCAATACTTCAGAAGGATCACTCATTAAAGTGTAATCAACGCCCATTTCTTTCATCATGCGGTGCATCACGCGATAATTACCCAGATAGGTTTCAAAGCCGGGAACCAGATTGATCTTGCCATTTGATCCGACTTTTTTGTCATCCATGTGGTTCAGCGTGAAATACTTTATCATGCCTTCGAACATGTTATCCCAGCCGGTGGTATGACTACCTACAAAGCTTGGAGTATGAGCATAGGGCGTTGGAAATTCTTGTTCGATATGACCGGCTTTTTTGGCGTTATTGATGAAGGCATTTAAATCATCACCGATAACTTCAGCCATACAAGTGGTTGAGACGGCAATAATTTCCGGTTTGTACAAGGCTTTGGCATTTTCCAAACCCGCCATCATATTTTTTTGACCACCAAAAACCGCCGCATCTTCCGTCATGGAATCGGATACACAGGCGACAGGCTCTTTAAAATGACGATTAAAATAGGTACGAAAATAAGCGACACAGCCTTGCGATCCATGAACATAAGGCATGGTTTTCTCAAAGCCCAAGGCACAAAGCACAGCACCAAGAGGTTGGCATGCTTTAGCGGGATTGACGGTTAACGCTTCACGATTAAAATTGAGTTCTTGATATTCTTTGGTGGTTGTCCACTGAAAGACTTCATCAATTTTTTCTTGTGGATGACGCTCTTCATAAGCTTCACGTTTATTGGCCAAATTTTCCTTGTATTCATCATTACGGAATAAAGGATAGCTGGCTTGAATATTATCTACTTCTTGACTCATGATAAGCTCCTACGCGCCACTAATCTGTGGACGACGGTTGAAGGAATGGTTAGGTGGGCAGGATTGTTTGCCCACCTTTCTTAAAAACTACGCTCCTGCGGCAATTGCTATCTGGCTACTATCTTCTTTTTTCCAGGGGACGTTAACTTGTTTCCAGCAGGGGTTGTTCAAGGTCATGTCCATATCGCGGGCAAAAATAGCAAAGCCGTCATAACCGTGATAAGGGCCGGAATAATCCCATGAGTGCATTTGACGGAAAGGTATGCCCATTTTTTGAAAAATATACTTTTCTTTGATACCGGAGCCGATCAAATCGGGTTTAACCCTTTTGACAAATTCTTCAAATTCGTAGCCGGTAACATCATCATAAATTAGAGTGGCATTACCCATTTCTTTAATGGTGCGGTCATAGTCATCGTTATGACCAAATTCATAACCAGTACCAACTACTTCCATGCCCAAATCTTCATAAGCACCAATTACGTGACGTGGACGTAAGCCCCCTACATACAACATAACGCGCTTTCCTTGCAGACGTGGTTTATATTTGGTAATAACAGCATCATATTCAGCTTGATATTTAGCGATAACTTTTTCAGCGCCTTCCTGAATCGTTTCATCAAATAATGCAGCAATTTTGCGTAATGATTCGGCAATTTTGGTAGGGCCAAAGAAGTTGTATTCAATCCAGGGAATTTTATATTTCTCTTCCATGTGCCTTGCTATGTAGTTCATTGAACGATAGCAATGGATTAAATTTAGCTTCACTTTTGGGGTTTTTTCCATTTCTGCAATGGTACCGTCGCCAGACCATTGAGCAACAACGCGCAAACCCATTTCTTCTAATAAAGTACGAGAAGCCCAAGCGTCTCCACCGATGTTGTAGTCACCAATAACAGCGACATCATATGGTGTAGTGGGGAAGCTTTCGTCACCATCACGGTTTTCCAAAACCCAATCTCGAATTGCATCATTGGCTATATGATGGCCTAATGATTGTGATACACCGCGAAAACCCTCGCAACGAACGGGCACAACCGGCTTGCCGATTTCTTTATTGGCTTTTTTGGCAACCGCTTCAATATCATCACCAATCAACCCTATAGGGCATTCCGATTGAATACTGATACCTTTATTGAGTGGAAACAGACCTTCAATTTCAGTCATGATTTTGGCAAGCTTTTTATCGCCACCGAAAACAATATCTTTTTCCTGAAAATCAGAGGTAAAGTTCATGGTACCAAACGTATTGATACCCGTTGTGCCAACGTAATAGTTACGGCGACCGGCACGTGAATACTGACCACAGCCAACTGGGCCATGTGAAATATGGATCATATCTTTAATAGGGCCCCAGACTACACCCTTGGAACCAGCATAAGCACAGCCACGAATGGTCATTGTGCCGGGTTGGGATTTACGGTTTGAAGTAATGCATTTGTTTGATTTTTCAAGCGATGAATCGTTAACCGCTAAATGTTTGGCGCGATCTTTTCTTGCTTGTTCCGGATAGACTTCCAGCACTTCTTGGATAAGCGCTTCTGTCTCTTCTCTTGTTAGAGCTGCCATGTTTATCTCCTACTTATGCCTTGGGTAATCCCCCAAAAGGCAGGTTTTAGGACGGGAATTCCGTAGAAACGTAAAATAAATACTCAACTACGGTTGTTCGTTTGTAGAGACGCTATAATTTGCGTCTCTACAGGGTTTCATTTATTACGCAACCGCTTCTTCAGCCGCAGTTTTTCCAACGATAGATTCATCAACATCATCAATAATGCCGAATTCCATCATCAATTCTTCCAGTTCATCCATAGTTATAGGTGTTGGAATGACAAAGTTTTTGTTATCACGAATTTTTATAGCCAACTGGCGATATTCTTCAGCTTGCTTTGCTTCAGGTTCGTATTCGATAACAGTCATACGACGAATTTCAGCACGTTGAACAACATTATCACGTGGTACAAAGTGAATCATTGTTGTGCCGATTTTTGCGGCCAATGCAGAGATCAATTCATCTTCACGTGCGGTTTCTCGTGAGTTACAAATTAAACCAGCTAAACGAACACTCCCAGAATTAGCGTATTTCACAATACCTTTGGCAATATTATTGGCGGCATACATCGCCATCATTTCTCCTGAACAAACGATATAAATTTCTTGCGCCTTGTTTTCACGGATTGGCATGGCAAAACCACCACACACAACATCTCCAAGTACATCATAAAAAACGAAGTCAAGTTCATCGTCATAAGCACCTTCTTCTTCAAGAAAATTAATTGCAGTGATTACACCTCGTCCGGCACAACCAACTCCAGGCTCAGGGCCACCTGATTCAACACATTTAATACCGCGATAACCTGCTTTTAATACGTCATCAAGCTCTAAATCTTCAACACTACCTGCTTCAGCAGCCAAACTCATAATAGTAGTTTGGGCTTTGGCATGAAGTATTAAACGGGTTGAATCCGCTTTGGGGTCGCAACCGACAATCATTACACTGTTACCTAATTCTGCCAGCGCAGAAACCAGGTTTTGAGTTGTAGTAGATTTACCAATTCCACCTTTACCGTATATTGCACATTGACGTAAAGCCATGATCTTCTCCTCGTTATAGGACGTTGTAGTTAATGACAATTGGTATAAAGCAAAGGCTATGCCAAGTGTATAATCTAACCTATCCTTTTGAATTAAAACGAATTTAAATTATATGGCATTATCAGTTCACGTTGTATTTCAAACATTTTGTTATGTTTCTGTAAGCATGCTAACAGTAGGGTTATTGCTATTTTCGATGTATATAAAGGTGTAGTTAGTCTGGATTTTTTAACAAACTTGTAAGTAAACGTACTTGATTTGATTTACAAGGGAGGTAATTCTATTAAGGGACGAAATTATTGTCAGAAATCAAACAAAATAATTATGGAAATATTCTTTGATTTTGAGATAAGAAGTTATTAACCAATTGTTATTTATCAAGTTATTTTTTTTTAGTAGAGAAAATAAAAATGGTTTGATTTTTGCTTATTTAGAATATGTATCAAATAACAAGAAGTGGAGTTTAAACAATGCCAACTGATGTCTTAGCTGAAATATTAAATGGATTGTATGAAAATCGGGTAATACCTTATTTAGGGCCGGGTGCGCTTTTTGATGCAACCAATAAAACAACGGGAGCAGCTATGCCGGCTGATAGCAATAGCTTGATCTTGGCTATGAACAACGGTAATCCCATGGCACCCAAATTGATGTATGAGTTTCCCCGGGCCGCCATGAATCAAGAGCTCAAAAAAGGCAGAAATTTTTTGGGGCAATTTCTGACTAAATTATATGGAGAAACAGAATGGACACGTGCAGCCGTTCATAATTGGTTGGCAGAATGGAAGCCTGCTTACGTCATCGATATTAATAGAGACACACAATTGCAAAACAGCTATGCCGATGAAGAGCATACCCTGATTGTTGGTGTCGCAAGAATCACCGCTAGTCAATTCCGCTATAAAGTTTTTCACTTTGATGGCAGTAATTATTTTGAAATTCCACAAGAACAGGTTGATCCCAGATTACCCATATTATTTAAACCCATGGGCACGCCAAAACCAGAAGCTAATTACATCGCATCAGATGCTGATTATGTCGATTATATAACAGAGTTAATGGGCGGCTTCGCTATTCCGGATTTTCTTAAAGAATACCGTAAAGGCAAACAATATCTTTTTATTGGGATGCCTTTGAATAGAGATTCAGAGCGAATGGTGATGAGCGATATAGTCTATGGCGCAGCGGAACGAAAAGGTTGGGTTTTAAATAAAAACCCAACGAACAAAGAAATACGCTTTTGTAAAAAGATCGGCTTGGAAATTATCAATGCGGATACTGAAGATTTGTTAACGGCAGTTTTCTAGGGACAATTTGTTTGACGGCCAACAAATGTATTAGAACTGTCTTTAATATTGGTTGTTTTAAACCTGAAAAATACAAAAATAAATCAATTTACAATTTTTACCTAAACTCATTTGGAGAAATAAACAATGCTACTAGAAACCTATCAAGCTAAAGGCTTACTGACCGTTACTTTGGTTAATGGTCAAACCAGTGACGCAGTTGTTTATGCTTATCGTGGAGACCTAGTTTTAAAAGAAGGTACCCTGCGCGAGGGCTCAACAACAGATCGTAAACCTCCTGAAGCCTTGTTTATACATTCCGCGTTAATTGTTGAAAACGATAAAATAAAATTTATTAACGGTCTCTTGCCAACACTAGATTTATTACCTGTTTTTGTTGAAAAATACAAAGATGATATAGCATCTGACTGTATCGCACTGATTTATGTTGAAAATATAGGTAAAGGGTTGCAAGTTGAGTTGGAAGGTGTGACTTATAAATTGCTTCCTTTCAAGCAAGGACTGGTTTGGAATGAATTGCTTGAAGAGTTGTATATAGAAAAAAGCGAGCTAAAAGGTCAATCTGCAGAAGATAAAGTCGCCATCGCTTATGCTTCTGCCAGAACCTACAACCCAAAAACACCATTGGTTTCTTATGCAGAAGCTGAAGACAATACTATTGTTGTGGTCAAAGAAGCGTCCGTTGGTGCCATTTAAGCTGACTACTTACCATCAATAATTGGCTTATATTCTTATAAACAATGCTGGCAGGTTTTAATATCTGCCAGCAGTTAAATCTATTCTCTTCGATCTTTTTTGTTAAATAATTGCTTAAGTATGCCCTATGAAATTAATGATTGAGCGTAAATATGTAGAAGCAATGGTTGATGAGGTTCCATATTTGTCAACTTTAAAAGATCAACTGCGTTTTGGCAATAAAGCTGAAGTAACTTTTAAGCAACTGTCCAATACCGAGCTTGGATTTTTGCAGCAGCTCTACCAAAATGCAGGCACTGAAATGCAAGGTCATGCTGCGCAATTATCAACGCTACAAAAAGCGATGAATGATGATACGGTAAGATTTCAAGAAGATGATTTAGAAATGCTGCTACCGGCATGCGCCCGATATTTTATAAATAACGCCTTGCGTGGTTGGTTATTTCAGGCCAATGTTGCCGGAAAACCTATGGCTTATCTTTTAACCCGACTGGATTTTACACCTTCAGGCGAAGAAGAAACCGGAAGGGTCACACTTGAGCTTAAAGCCAATTGTGGGTGCATGTGAATGACATCAAGCCTTATTGCTATCAACCCGAATTAAAAGACAAATTGATTCTACGCGAAGAGCAAATTGATTTAATAGATATTCTGACTGCTGATATAGATGTCTTGATGGATGATATTGCTGAAGGCAAATCAGGTGGCACCACGGTATTGTGTGCAGGTCCAGCCGGGGTTGGTAAAACTTTAACGGCTGAAGTCTATTCCGAAATTTTCAAGCGCCCGTTGTATCGAGTACATTTCGGACAATTGGGGCTGAATGTGGGGGAAATGGAAAAATCCTTAAAAGATGTCTTAACCCGCCCTCAGCGCTGGGGTGCGGTGATGTTGATTGACGAGGCTGACGTTTATATCAAGCGCCGTGATAATAATATCACTATGAACGCCGTCGTCGGGGTATTTTTGAGGGTACTAGAATATTTTAACGGCTTGCTGTTTTTAACAACTAATCGGGTTGATGGCATTGATGAGGCTATAGTCTCGCGATGCATTGCATTGCTTTGATTAAATATTATCCGCCGGACAATGAGGTACGCCACCAAATTTGGCAGGTCATGATTAATCAATTTGAGCTGGATGTTGATAACAACTTAATCAATCAATTAGTAGACAGTTTTCCTGAGGCTACTGGCCGAGATATTAAAGGACTTTCAAAGTTAGTCGCCAAGTTTTGTCAGCACAAAAAAGTAACACCAACTTTGGAAGTTTTTAAGCGTTGTTCAATATTTAGAGGCATGGAGTTGGACGCGCTATCACATTAGTAATTATTTGGCATCGTTAATGCTAAATATTAAATTTACAGACTTGTTTTGCATTGTACTCTCTTGGGTTGGGAACCTATAAGCGTCCTGTTTTCTCGGCTAGGGCGCTTTTTTTGTTTGATAGTTTAGCTTCAACCAAAGGAAATCAGCACGGATATCCATTCTGGCAAATGATTTGCTTAATAAAATATATGCCCCGATTATTTTTGTAAAACGGCGAGTAAAGCGGTATTTATTACAACAAAACAGTTTCAATTGTAAGTTTTATAACAATTCTGAGGAATGACTGATACGGGTCATTAATAATATGAAATACAAAACCATCTCCATTGTTGATTCAGAAAAATTAATTCAGGAAACCAAACCAATGATACTGGATTGTCGCGATATGAAAGATTATCGGGCAGGGCATATAAAAGAAGCATTACACGTTCATGAAGGTTTAAAAGATTCTTTGATTAATCGGGGGGATAAGCAGCGCAGTTTATTAATTTATTGTTATTACGGCCATGCAAGTGAACATCTTGCTGAATTTTTTTCTGATTTTGGTTTTAAGGCTGTTTACAGTTTACAAGGTGGCTATTCGAGTTGGAAAGAAAGTCATCAGGAAGTTTGATGAACGAGGAAATATGGAATTGGTTACAAAATAATTATTTTTCGGTAGCCCAACCTGTTTTAGTAAACAACGTCGGTGTTTACCCTTTAATTTTAGCCAGTCAACAAGGTCGCAGTGATGTAGTTGCCTTTTTACTGGAACATAATGCAGAAATAAACAGTCTTGATCAATACGGTAATAATGCATTATGGGCGGCTTGTTATGCAGAAAACCTCGATTGTATTGATGCACTCATTAATGCAGGCATTACAGTCAATCATCAAAATTCTGCCTCTGGTGCTACTGCTCTTATGTTTGCAGCATCCAGTGGCAGAGAGACTGTTGTTGCAAAATTATTGGCGGCCAACGCTGATCCCAAGCTAAAAACACATGATGATTTTTCTGCGCTGGATTTAGCATCTACCAGAAAAATACTTAAACAATTATCTACACTTGTTAAATCAGGAGATTAGAATGCAAGCATTACCTCGTGAACTTGCCCTGCGGATTGCTTTGGCATCTCGAATTTTACCGGGTATTGATATACCCAGATTACTGGAAATATTACATGAGCGAGTAGGCTCGCCACTGGATGATGAAAAATTAAAATCCATTACTGTGACTAATCTTAAAACCGGCTTGGGAAGCCTTGATGGTGAAGAAGATGGCGAAGATATAGGTATCGGTCTTGCCAATATTAAATTAGCCGTGCGTTATCTATGGGGTGACGAGGCCGAAGATGAAGATTTACCGGAAATCTTGCCGTATAGGGAAGGGGATTTGCCAGATTCTATTCGTATCGCTATAGGATCAAATAGTGGTGCCTTGATAAATGGTCATTTTGGATCTTGCATCCGCTTTTTAGTGTATCAATTATCCCGTGATGACTATCGATTAGTGGATATCCGTTCAACCATAGAGGCCGATAGTGCTGAAGATAGAAATTTGTTTCGCGCTAATTTAATTAAAGATTGTCATGTGATATTTGTACAGTCAATTGGTGGGCCGGCGGCAGCAAAGGTTATTCGGGCTGATATTTATCCTATCAAAGTCCCTGATGTTACTGAGGCGATTAATCAGTTAGTCGAATTTCAATCTGTATTTGATGCCCCACCCCCGTGGATTGCTAAAGCATTAGGACGTTCTGCTGAAGAAAGAGTTAGATTTAGTCACGATTGCTTATTTTGATTCAAATTGTGCAACAATTAATTTTTGGCATCGGAAACTCAATCACTATGCACTGAAAGCTCAAAATCATTCAAGGATAATGCTTCCAGTGTCAGTGTTTGAAAGATGTCGGTGAATTTATTACCATATATTTTGGAGTTCAACCGCTCAAGATAGTTGTCGTCGACCGGATAGGTTAATTGTCGCCGAACAATTTAGTAATTTAAACAGACCTCAGGCACTTAGAGCTGATGCATCGCCCATAATAATGCCGCCGCTGCCAGCAAAGTAATGCAAGAGTCCATTATGTTCAATAGGCCAATATGGTTAGTGTCCTTGATAGGGCGGTTGATAAGGTTTAACGAAGCATCTATCTCTGTTTTGATCGTTGTAATCATTTCTTGTGCACTGGCCCGCATCAATTGTTCCATTGCTGTTTTACTGGCATCCAGTGAGACATTTAAAATGCGTTCCGCTTTTTCCTTGGCATCAGTGCTCCATCTGAGTGAGAGGTCTTCCAGTTCGGCTTTGTATTGATCCAGCAGGGCTTGCTGGGCTTTTTGGCTGGCTTGCAGCAATCGGTTATTGAGTGTTTGTAATATCAATATGGGATCATCGCGGCCCAGGGCAATGCCGTGCTTTACCGCGATTTCTTTGATCAGCTCTTCCAGTTCAATATCCTCATTCATTACAGTACTGCCGCGCTGTCCATTTGTGCAAACAACTGGTTTTTTATGATGGTTAGCCGTTGCCGGGTCATAATCGTGAGTGCCGGATTAGCCAGCGCTTCAGCCTAAAAACCGCAGTTGAACAAAAGCATAAAATCTGTAAAGATTATATTCTTTGAGCCGAGCCATGATTTTACCGCCCAAAGTTATTCACCCGACAGGTGAGCCAGAATTTACGCTTAAAAAGTCAGTAATAAGCGCACTGATTGCCGACACTTTTAATGGGAAAATACATATTGAGTGGGATCCCCAGGCACAAGTGACCACAATGGGACAGCTTGCATTTTTCATACAATATTTAAAAATTGGGCATCGCTTTATGCCTTGGGTTGAAGAATGTCCCTTGCTCTATACCAGTCCTAACGCCCCTAAAAAGATAAATGTGTTGGGTTCTTTTGTGCTGTCTATTTTGGCTGGGTATACCCGTTACACCCATATTACGCGCATACAAGGGGATTGCGTCAACGCTCCCTTATTGGGCATGACTAAAGTGGTGGGAGAAGACAGTGCACGTAATGCGTTGAAAGCCATTGAAGAAAATGCAGGCGTTTCCTGGCTGCAAAAGCATTTATACCAATCCTATAGTCCCTTGCTGGAGCTGCCGTGGATATTGGATGCAGATGTCACCATCAAAACCTTATATGGCCACCAAGAAGGAGTCACGGTCGGCTACAACCATCACAAGCCTGGGCGGCCATCGCATACCTTCCACACCTACATGATAGCCAATGTGCGCCTGATCCTGGATGTTGAAGTGCAAGCGGGCAACCGCAGCTCATCCGCTTATACAGCTCCCGGGCTATGGACATTGCTCGACCGCATTCCTCGTGCGCATTGGCCGGCCTTTATTCGGGGCGATTCTGACTGGGGCAGCGACACGATCATGTCCGAAGCGGAACAACGCGGAGTCGACTATTTGTTCAAACTCAAGAAATCACCTTTGGTGAAAAAACTTATCCATCAATATCATTGCAAATCCGGTTGGGTAAAAACGCACGCGGGCTTTGAAGCCTTCGCCACTGAACTGAAACTGATCACCTGGAAGACTGCCCGCCGAGTGGTGATCGTCCGGCGTCGATTAGGCAAAGACCGTGCCCAAGCACCGAGCAATGCCTTGCCTCACCAGTTCTCACTGGTTGAACCTGCTGAAGACCTGTCTGCATTCGAATACAGTGTCTTGGTGACCTCGTTGGACGCAGAGGTGATAACAATTGTCCAGCATTACCGTGACCGTGCTGATTGTGAAAACAACTTTGATGAAATTAAAAATCAATGGGGCTGGTGCGGGTTCGTTACCCAGAAGCTCGCCCCCTGCCGGTTAATAGCCAGAATGATTGCACTGATCTATAACTGGTGGTCATTGTTCGTCCGTTTGGTCGAAGCTGAGAAACATTTTGAAGCCATTGTCTCAAGGCCTTTGTTGTTAAATGGCGTGGGCAAGCAAACACAGCATGCTGGACAAACAACACTCACCATCACCAGTAGCCACGGTCGGGAGTCTTATGTGAAAGCGGCCTATACCAGGGTCTGTGCATTTTTTGACGAGTTGAAAGCAATTGCGCCGCAGTTGACTCCTTTGCAGTGCTGGTATCGAATTTTAAGTGAAGCAATGAAAAAATATCTGAAGGGGGTCGTCTTAAAACCGCCAAATTTAATAAGTTTTGAGAGCTAAGCGTCGAACATAACTTGATTTTCCTTGTCAAGTTAATGCTGATTTTTATTGGCAGGGATTTGTTCAACTACGGTTTTTAGGATAAATCACGATCGGCTGATAGCCCGCATGGGTGAAAAGATCAGCGATAAACGGCTACTGAGATTGGTGGGAATAATGTTGCGCAGCGGCGTTATGGTCAATGGTTAACCCCAGCAAGGAAGGTGCAATGCAGGGTGGTCCCTTAAGCCCCTTGCTCAGCAATATAGTATTGGATGAGTTAGATCAGGAATTGGAGCGGCGAGGTCTGGAATTTTGCCGGTTTGCTGATGATTGTGTGCCACGAAAGCGCACAGGAGGACGAAGTCCTCCATGTAGCTATGCTGCATAAGAGATGAGGGAGGGCCCCTCGAAACCGCTCTACAGGGGGAGGTTTCAAACCACCGTAAGCTGCAACAGTTAAGAGCTGGTGTGGTGAGCGTTACGGAAAAGGCAGAGCAAGACTTTGTCAGGTAAGAATTTAGGAGATGAACGCAAGTGAACCACTGCTGAAGTGTCGAAAGCGTAGGGACGATGTCAAAACCGAGGGGTAGTCGTTACTTCGGGATAAATCTAGCGGATACCTGTTTACTGGCTAGATGGCATCCGGCATGAAGGTGGCATGAACTAAATTCAGGCTCTTATGTGGAACGTGGGAACCTGTCGTTCCGATGCTAAGGGAGAAACACAAGTGGAAGCCCCACAAGTGTCAGAGTACCAATGCGGAGCACAGGGGCGGAGCGACCCGTAGTAGTGATGAAGATTCTGTAACGGGATTGGAGCGAAGGGGAAGCATTGTTCAGCTTGAACTAAAGAAAACAACCGGGAACGGGAGGATTAGATTGAAACAAGCAAAGCCATTTTGTATTACCAAACGTCAAGTTTGGGAGGCGTATAAAAGAGTCAAGGCCAATAAAGGAGCTGCCGGAGTAGATGGTCAGACGATCGAAAAGTTTACAGAAGATTTGCAAGATAATCTCTATAAGCTTTGGAATCGTTTGACCTCAGGTAGTTACTTTCCACAACCGGTGCTGCGGGTAGAGATACCAAAAAGCGACGGCGGAATAAGGCCTTTGGGCATCCCCACAGTGGCTGACCGAATTGCTCAAATGGTAGTTAAAACTCATCTGGAGCCGGAATTGGAAAAACATTTCCATCCTGTCTCCTACGGCTATCGACCGGGTAAATCGGCACTGGATGGGGTGGGGATGGCGCGACAGCGCTGCTGGAAAAACAACTGGGTCCTCGATCTCGATATCAAAGGTTTCTTCGATAATATCGATCATGAGCTGATGATGCGAGCAGTTCGCGCACATACGGAAGATAAATGGGTCCTTCTATACATTGAACGGTGGCTTAAAGCGCCGATTGAAATGCCTGATGGGACTCATAAACAGCCGCAGAAAGGGACGCCACAAGGTGGCGTTGCTAGTCCTTTGTTAGCGAATCTCTTTTTGCACTATGCATTCGACGAATGGATGAAACGGGAAAACCCCGATATTCCTTTTGAGCGTTATGCAGATGATGCCGTGTGCCACTGCAAGAGCGAGGCCCAGGCGGAGCAGCTGATGCAATCGTTGAACGTACGAATGAAGGGCGTCGGATTGGAGCTTCATCCTGAGAAGACGAAGATTGTCTACCCCCCTGAGTCAGAATAGTTGTCGCCTCAAATTTTAATAAAAATAAAATTTGAGATTAGAAATGAAAACATATAAAAGATATTCGGCAGGCTTCAAAGAACAAGCCTTGGTAAAAGTATATAGTCGTAACAATGACCAAACTATTGAGATGGTCGCAAACGAATTAAATATCAACGTAACTACATTAAAAGATTGGATGAGACAAAGTAAAAAGACCGGCAATCAGATTGCATCACCGACCTCAAAACGCCCCAAAGATTGGGGTCTAGAAGAACGGCTTACCGCATTACAGCAAAGTTATAGTTTAACGGGTGACGACTTAAATGCCTGGTGTCGTGAGCGTGGTGTTTTTACTCATCAACTGGAGCAATGGAAAATAGAGTTTTGTAGTCAGGCTGAAGTAGGGGGTTCGCGTGAAGAAGCGCAAAGCTTACGTGCCTTGAAAATAGAAAAACAAAACCTTGAGCGTGAATTATTACGCAAAGACAAAGCGTTAGCAGAAGCCGCAGCGCTATTGGTACTGCAAAAAAAGTTCCGAGCGCTCTTGGGGGGAGAGGTCGAATGACTAGCCACGAAGAGCGCAAACATGTGATTATTCTACTCAATGAGTCAGTTAAAGCCGGTGCACGTCAAGCTAAAGCCTGTGAAGTCTTAGGTCTAAGTGAGCGTACCCTGCAGCGTTGGCGGGCCCATGGTGATGTTCGTTGTGATCAACGCGCTTTACGCCAATATCAACCTTCACATAAG
>Ga0214181_1000169_pt1 | contig 17812 bp, 18 predicted proteins | sample TroBogEpilimnion_19_FD_153019 | JGI IMG/M metagenome (GOLD analysis project Ga0214181, IMG submission 153019) | Freshwater microbial communities from Trout Bog Lake, WI - 05NOV2007 epilimnion | ecosystem: Environmental > Aquatic > Freshwater > Lake > Epilimnion/Euphotic zone | place: Trout Bog...
CTTGGTTGTTCCATCGTAAGGTTTTTTTGTTCGATTGTTTTCAAGCTTACGGGTGTGAGGCGGTTTGCTGTCGCGAAACCACCCTACGTCTTACGGACTTACTCGACCTTTTTATATTTCTCATAGAGCCACATTAAGATAATCAGGAAATAGAAACTGAAAAACAGTATTATTCCAAGATCAAGACGAAAATATTTATATGCTTTAATATCATATTCTTTCAATAAATTTATAATTATCTTCTTTGAATTAATGCTTTTTCCTAAAACATTAACCGCTCTATTTAGGTCAACAGCTGCATTTCTATGACCATTTTTTAATAGCCATTTCGCAAATTTTCGTATCTTTCTATTTGACCCAAAAAATTTTACGAGGAAATCAGTTTCAAATTTTTGAGCTATTTTTTTTGCAAGATTAAATTCTTTGCTTTCAATTAGATATAGCTTGTAAGTAAAAGCAACTTCAGGTGATAGCTGATGCAAATTGTTATATAACATAACAACGCCATTAAAATGACCAATAACTGTATTCCAATCTGCTTCTAATAGATCATTCTTAGACTTTGTTACTTCAATATCTTCTTGATCGTAAGCGATCAGCGCAACCGCCTACCCTTAAACTTCATCCTGTGATTTAAAGTTAGTACTAAGAGGGAACGGCAGTAACTCATCAATACGACTATTCGGCCAAGTCGGCAGTTTTTCTAAAGTATCTTTTAACCAAGCTTCAGGGTTTAAGCCATTCAGTTTCGCGGTGCCCAGCAAGCTCTGAATAGCTGCTGCTCTTTGACCGGCGCGTTCTGAACCTGCAAATAGCCAATTCTTTTTTCCTAAGGCGATGGGGCGTATGACGTTTTCAACCGGATTATTGTCAATGGGTAGATGACCTGTTTCAGCATAGCGGTTAAGGCTCGCCCAGCGCCGCAAAGTGTAATCCATCGCTTTGGCTGATGTACCTCCGTTAGCTATTTTGGTACGAGTTGTCGTCAACCATTGATGCAACTCGGTTAATACAGGTGTGCTTTTATCTTTTCGATGCTGTTTACGTGCAGCACAATCCATGTCCATAGCTTCTGCTTCAATAGCGTATAGCTGACCAATGCGTTCCAAAGCTTCTTTTGCCATTGGGCTCTGATTGGCTTTATGCAAATCAAAAAATTTCCGACGCGCGTGCGCCCAACACCCCAATTCAATACAGGGTACTAGCGTTTGCTTGATATTGAACGAAGCCTTATAACCGCTGTAATCATCCACCATCAGATGGCCATTCCAGTCACCTAAAAAGCGCCGACAATGTATGCCACCTCGACCGTCTCGATAATCAAAAACAATAATGCGCGGCCCTATCTGTAAGTCATTGCTGCGGTAAGCCCACAGATAAGCTTTTTTTGTTTTGCCTCGTCCAGGATCAAGTTGCGACACTGGTGTCTCATCGGCATGTAAAGTATTGCCCTGCAATAAATGCCAAGCCAACCGGTCGACCAAGGGCTGTAGAGTCACACCGAGCTTACCAACCCAATCGGCCAAGGTTGAACGTGATAAAATGACTTTTTGCCGAGCTGCGATTTGCTCAATACGATACAGCGGTAAATGATCAACGTATTTGTTAATCAGCACCCAAGTTAATAGCCCCACTGTGGCCATGCCGCCATCAATAACAGCCGCCGGAATCGGTGCGGCGATGATGGTTTCACAGGTCTTACAAGCATATTGGGGTCTGATATGGCGATGAACGGTAAATACAGCGGGCACGACATCCAATTGTTCGGTGATATCTTCACGAATCTTGCTTAAGTTACTACCACAGCGCCCACACTGACAAGACTCGGGTTCGTGTCGAAACTCAATACGAGGCAAATGTTCAGGTAATGGCTGGCGTCCAGCACGAGGTCGTTTAGGTTTGCGCTCAGTGGCAGGTTCACTATCGTTTAGCGCGTCTAGTGCAGCCACAGTGGCTGCCAGGTCTTCGTCCAAAGACTCTTCAAACAGATCCTTTTGTAATTGGCTAAAGACTTCGGTTTTGGCGCCGTATCTTATTCTGCGAAGGTATGACAGTTCGTAAGTCAGTGCTTGAATTTTAACTTCTTTACGTTGAAGTTCTTGCGCATCTTTATTAGTCTGTTTGAGTAGCGCTCGAACCATGTCTGCCATCTGATTTTTAGAGGCAGTTTCAAGGTCAATCTGTTCAAATTGGCTAAGTGAATTCATATTGCTATTATAACAAATAAAACCCTGAAGGCCACGTATTTACTGGCTTTAAGCCTAAAATATTAGTGTGAAAATCTATTTTTTACAGCTGTAAATCTGCAGGCAAAATGGCCGATAATCGCTGCCAGTTTACGCCTGTAATTAACCACTGCCATTGCTCAAAGGTTACTGAAAAACACGTGTCTGTAGATTTAGGCCAAACAAAATGACCTTCATGTAATCGACGCTGACACAGCCACACCCCCGTGCCATCCCAGAGCAACACTTTGATGCGATTACCACGACGGTTACGGAATACGATAGCCGCACCAGAACTAGGTGCTTTACCCAAAGCTTGCTGGGCAATCATTGACAAGCCATCAATGCCGCGCCGCATATCCACAGGCTCTACCGCCAACCAAATAGCGCAGGGATCTCTTATTAACTCAGGCACTGTAATAGCTCCGCTAGCCAGCGCGGTGACGTGGTAGTAGGGAGTTCCAATAACAACCCATTAACTAACCGCAGTCTCAAATCCTCACTGTGCTCTAACGGAAGGGTAACAGGTGGTGTAACATCAATTGCAATCAATGAAGGTATTGTCGCTTGGGAAAGCTCTTGGTCATTGCAAACCCACCTTGAAAACGTTTTGTTATTCAGCCCATTTTTTTTGCAATAATCCGTTTGCGAAAAACCGCTCGCTTGCCATATTTTAATGTGTTCTAACTGCCGTTCGTTTAATGCCATGTCATATCCTCAGAAAAATTAAAGGATACCAGCATCACAAAAATATTTAAGATGGTGGCGCTACGCGCTTACTTTCTTGACGCGATTGAAAATTATAAAAAGTCACTTACCTCTTTAGATTTACAGATTTGGAACGATTCAACATACTGTGGAGCAGATCAAGTGCCATTTTTTCGGGGTTATCTAAAAGGAATTATGTCGAGTACAGGATAAAAGCATGAAAGCAACTTTACTTATTGTTTCCCCCCCCTACAATGCCGGTCGGGGTTTATAAACCCCGTCTCGCTTGATAAAAGCCGTAGCTGTAGGCCGGAATAAGGCTTTACAAGCGACAGCGAGTAAAGCGTTTCCGGCATAGGCACTGCTCCTGTGCCGGAAACGCTACCACGCGCTACGCTTTTTGATATCAATACGAGCTACTTTAATACCCATGCTGTGGTTTTTAATATAAAAACAGCGATTTTAAATATATAAAACGTCCATTTTTATACCTAAAACCCTAGTTTAGACACTCATAACTGCACTTATAATAAATAACCCCTGCCTCTTTGTATTAAAACTTATCTTTTCGATACACAAAACTCACCATTAGCTATTAAAAAGCACGATTTTTATACCTCACCAGTTTTCTTTAATATCAAACGCCCCCTTATACATACGAAAACCAGAGATTTTCGTATATAAAACTGCCTTTTTTATACGATAAAGGGTTGTTTTAGTAACTTAACCTCGGTTTTTAGTAGCTTACCGAAGAGGTTTTGCAACTCCGATCGCTTGGGTTATACTCATTTCATAGCTGTAGGCCGGAATAAGGCTTTGCGAGCGACAGCGAGTAAAGTGTTTCCGGCAATCACATCGACCCTGTGCCGGAAACGCCACCACGCGCTACGCTTGGGTGGTCTTATTCCGGCCTACAACTACTTAAAATATTAACCGCAGAGTTGTCAGCCTCATCTAAATCAAAAGGAAAAGCATAAAGCTCTAACCCATTCCCTAGATCAAACTGTTTCTCTTTATCAAAGTTGCTCCATTGAGGGTAAATCAAAATAAGCTTGCCTTTACCCCCATCTAAATATTTGTGTCCATAAGCAAACATTTGATACATATCTGCTTGGCTGATGTTAGCTTTTTTGTCTTCATTGCCATTATCGTATAGCGCGTTTTGATCAATTAACTTCCATTTGGTATCTAAGATACTCACCACTTGATTATCTTTATATATAGCAATATCCGGTTTTAATAAAAAAGCCTTAGGGTCTTCCGATAAATACTTGCTCCTGACTTGTTTCTCAACTCTGTAATTGTCTTTCGCTTTCTTTTCTAAAATTTTAGTAACATATCGTTCAAACAAGGTCTGCATGGGAAAGAGAAAAGAAATGCCTTTGCTATCTCCTCTAATACTAAAGGGGCTTTGTTGATTTAAAATCAGCTTCACCCAATACTGCAAAGGTTTGTAACTGATCATATCTCGACTATTCCGCCATTGACCAAAATCAGTTTTATAGTCAGTGGAAATAGGAATCTCATTGAAGGCAAAACGTAACTCTCTGGCTAGTTTTTGATTAGCTTCTGAGGCACTCCATTTAGCCACTTGAATTAAAGCAGAATGAATTAAACGATTTTCAGCACGATTCTCAGAAAAGACATCATAAGCAATTCGGAATAGATGACGCCTACTAACGGGTTGCCTAATTTGTTGTGATACCAATAAGCGCCCTTTTAAAAAGCGTTCTTCTGCCTCAATGCGTTCATAATCTTTACGGATGCCTTTTCTAACCACATTGGCTAAATCGTTTAAAAAACGATTAATGAGCATTTCTGGTAGACGTTGCTCAAAAACTTCTAATTCAGCCTCTGTACTTTCTAAATAAGGCAGTTCATCAATTTCACAAAGCATTTTGACCAATAACGCTCTGGTTTTATTAATAACTTGACCATCCTCACTAGTCTTGGGCAATATTTCTAAGTGAATGTCATCAAGTATGGTAATAACCCCGACAAAGTTGACCACTTGTAAGGCTTTTTTGCCTTTGTATGAGCGACTCCGAATAAACCTATGTTCTTTATCGCTACTGTAAGCATAGTTCTCTAAGTAATCCCAGGCTTTTTCATCAATTGCAATAACATCGTTTAATGAGCTTGATGCAGACTCATCACAACTAGAATTCTCATCCTTAGTCTTTTGGATGATGTAACCAAACTCACGGATACTAAGATCATTCATCGGATTATGCCGTTTGATCTTGATTAGTATTATTATCTTTTGAATTATAAATTTTAATATAAGTTTGGGAATCTTTTAATGAAGCGTAATTTCGCGAATAATTTTTGCCCGTGTGAGTGAATCCAAGATTAGCAGAGTTCTTTTGAGTATAGATATTCGAGTCACCTAAGATTTTAATAATCTTATCCCAGTCCTCAAAAAAGTATTCTTCTAGCAAAGGTAGGATATTATTTTTGAATATTAACTCAAGTTCACTCACTTTCGATTCAGATGTTAATTTCATAAAAAAAGCATGACCGATAGTATGTTCACGATCATATAAGGCTTCGATTCTGTCATTGATGGTTTCGAGCATTTCCTTAATTTTTATACCTTCAACTTTGAAATCCACTTTCTTAGGATCAGGCATCATTTCAATAAAATCAAAACGACGGCGTAATGCAGTATCCATTAACGCTAAGGATCGATCTGCGGTATTCATAGTGCCTATAATGTATAAATTATCTGGGACGGTGAAGGTTTCTTGTGAATAAGGCAAAATGGCATCCATTGCCTCATCAGAACCCGCACGTTTAGTGGTTTCAATTAAGGTAATTAATTCACCAAAAACACGCGAGGTATTGCCTCGATTGATTTCGTCAATGATTAAGACGTACGGTTTTCCAGAGCTTTTTTCAAAATCCGATTTTTCACGGGTTGTTAGAATTATTTTCTTATGTTCATAGTTACTGTAATCAAATTCAGCTTTAACTTTAACTTTTATTTTTGAATTTGCTACATTCCATAGTGTATTGATATATGTTTCTTCATCTTGTATTTCCTGTTCGAATTTATTATATAGCGCCTCAATCGCTATCTTTTTAAAAACGCCATCTTTAACGGAATATCTTAAATTACCTACATCATCAGTTTCTGCACGAATACCTTCCACAAAGTCTTCATAGCTAAAACTTTGATGAAAGGTAACGAACTTAATTCGACCCTCTGATTTAAGCTCATCAAATCTAATTTTTTTATCTGAATATTCAGAGGTTTCATTAAGGTTGCCATCTAAAATATTTAATGCTTCCACTATCGTATTGTAGGTTTTTCCTGTTCCTGGTGGGCCATAAAGTATTACGTTTAAAGACGCCCGAAAATCTTGTTGTTGTCCCCCATCAGTTGATGTTATTTTTATACTATTACTTTGTTGTCCTCCATTACTAGGTTGCTCATCTGCGTCATTACATAATTTCAAGAAACTTTCAAACTTATTGTTTGACTTTAATGTATTAATATATTCATTATATTTCGCCCATGTAATGGGAGTTCCTGCTGAATTATGAGGATCACCAACATAGTCTAAGAGCGCGTTTGGTAAATAAATAAAATCATTAGGTCGGCATAGCATTAAAAAAAAAGTCGATAACTGCCTTTTCCCAACTTGTGAAATGTTATACCCAGTTTCACGGCATTCAGGTGAAATTATATATTTGTTATGGTTATCAACTTCAGTTGAAATTAAACTTATTAATTGTTCTGCCTTTTCAATTTGATTTATACAATTAGTTATTGCATCATTAAAATCGGAATAAAAATCCCTATGCTTTTTAGTTATGTATCCAGAGGTAGGACTATTTAGACTAGTAGCCCAGCGATCAGTCTTTATTGTTTTTCCCTTTCTAAAACCTTTAAATAAATTAAATATACGCTCCCCTTTTTCTTCAGGTTTTAATTTATCATTTTCTCTTATCTTGTTAAGAGAATCGATTCTCACTTTAAAATCAGTACTAAATGACATGTAAAATCCTTATGATAAACGCAGGTAAGAAATATTAAGTTATACCAATTCTATGCCACTACAAACATACCCAGTATTTGGGCATACTAAATTTACATTTTCTCGAAACAAACCGCTATTGCAGATTCGATGAATTAATTCGTTCGTAGCTTGCTTCCTATCTGGATATCGAGCAACATTACTTCTAAGCCAATAGTCCAATGATTTATCTTTAGTGTGTTCTTGTAAGCTTACATTTTGCTGTCCTTGAATAATATATCGCCTTCTTTCTTCTATAAGAATATGACGAATTAAAAGTTGTAAATCAAATTGAGTGTCATCTTCTTCGGGTAAAGTAATTATCATCTTAAAGTCCTGTTAATTTAGTTTATATTTAAATTTAGTAAATCATGTATCTCATCAAAATGTATTTATGAGTTAGATCCTGGTGTAATATAGTTAAGCTTTTAACTTACAAAAGAACCCCACCTTCTCCATCTGCTCCAGACTCTTCACAGCACACTGTTCCAAACCCTCATTAGCCGCAACAATGGCAAGTGCTTGTGCGCGTGAAATTGCTACATTCAAACGATGCATATCAAAGACAAAATCCAATCCTCTGGGCGATTCAGCAACATCACTCACTGCCATTGAGATAATCACTACAGGTGCTTCTTGTCCCTGAAACTTATCGATGGTGCCTATTTTTAGCTCGCCTTTAAGTTTTTCTTTTAACAGATTAATCTGCATGTTGTAGAGTGCAATCACCAGTATGTCTTGCTCGGTAATGGCGCGTGTTTGTCCGTTTTTATCGGTAAAGCTATCCGTTTTGAGTTCATTAATCAGTGCTTGTACAACGGCTACTTCCTCAATGCTGCTTTGGGTTCTGCCTTTATGCGCAACAAATATTGAAAGAATGCCATGGCTTTGAGTAATCAGCGTGGGGTTCGTAATAGTGATGGTTTGCTTGTCGTTATCGATGTCCGCTTGTAATTTATCCTCATTTATACATGAAAGTACTCTTTTGGGTTAATCGTTGGAATAAAGAACTATACTTACTTTATTTGTAAGCCAAAGCTTTAAAAACCGATGCATTTAAGCATAGATTCAGCTGAAACATAATAGTGATTATTTATTTTTATAGATCTTTAGTTAATCAGGTGCGAGATTAAGAGTGCGGGTTATCAACTTAAGGTAAGTGACAATAATAAAACAACACAAATAGGATGTGCTGAACGATAGTGAAGCGCATCATTCTGTGGTATTGATGCGCTTCACTATCGTTCAGCGCATCCTATAGATTCATAGCTCTCAATTAATTACACACTTTATCCTCGCACTTTCATCAAATTATCTAAAGTCAGTCCACAAGCGGGTATAAATACTTTCATAAAATAATCAACCTCCGGAAGTTCGCTGGCTGATATTTTTACTAATAGCTCATCTGCCGCTGTTTGAAATTCTTTACTACCCGCATCGGCTTCTGCAAAGCATTTTAGGTAGGCTGAAATCTTGTCGGCGACACCGACTAACTCTTGCACTTCAATTGAGATGCCTTCGTGGCAGAGTAATGGTTGTAATTGTGCTGTTAATTCAGTCGGTAACAATGCGGTCAGTTTTAAACCCGCTAATTTTTCTATGGCTTTATAGGATTGCAATATATCAGGGGAGTGATATTTAATAGGCGTAGGCATGTCGCCAGTAATCACTTCTGTAACATCATGATAAAGTGCGGCGACAGCAACGGCATTGGCATCGATATGACCTTTGAAATATTGGTTTTTGATGAGTGCCAAGGTATGTGCAATTACAGAGACTTCCCAGCTATGTTCCATAACATTCTCACTGTAAGCATTTCGCATTAATCCCCAGCGTTTAATCCAGCGCAATCGTGTTAAATAAGCAAAATAGGTAGACATTTTCATAGTATTTTTAGATCCGCGTTAATCGTACACATAATTTTTATTGACGTTTTATGTCCTTGTAAATAACCATAACCAGCAGACCCCGTCATTGCTGATTCACTATAAGTAGGAAGGTTGCCTGCTACTAAGTATAGGTATCTACACAAGTGAAAAGCGTGCTATTCCGGCATATCATCGTTTCTCGGAGCGTTACTGTTCATAATTAAGCATTTGTAGACCGGAATAAGACCACCTAAACGCAGCGCGTGCTAGCGTTTCCGGCATAGGAATATTACTTATGCCAGAAACGCTTTACTCGCTTACGCTCGAAAAGCCTTATTCCGGCCTACAACTGCCATCAAGTTAAGCATTTATCGCCTCTACAGATGCACCGCTTTTTTTCCTATCCTTAACTGTGGAACCTGATGCGGAGCGTGGAAAGATAAACTTGTGTAGATACCTATGACTACTAAGAGGGTTAATCCTAGTTCTGCCAATTGTATATTGCTGTCATGAAGTGCTAGGGTATATAGGCTTATGTATAGCCTTTACTCCTTCTGTATATGGTTTCTTCTTTATAATGGATTAACTTAAACTCTCTTAACGTATTGTTTACCGTACATCATTAAAAAACGATCGATTTCACTGTAAGTTGATTCAGTAAAATGCTTATGAATAGAGTTCATAAAATTCTTTAAATTGATTATATCCTCCCAATTTGAGGGTTTCTTCTTAATAAGCATTAACGGTCTTAGAGTACGCAATAACGCATTCATTCCTCTAAAGTTATGCTGATCGATAATAGGGATAAACGCTTCATGATGAATCAAGTGGGTAATGAAAGCGACTGTGATGAAAGTGGATGCTCTATTAAGATGTTGACTCCACCAATTGAATGTATTTTGAGGCGTGTGATCTCCTATTTCTAAACGATATATCGGGAACAAACCTTGTATTTCTTGAATCAGGTTTCTATGAGCTTGTGGAAAATTTAGCTTACCCCAATGACCCCACTTCCAAATCAAGGCATTAGCAATATCGTCGTTAGTGGGGTTAAGGTTAGTAAACGCATCTCTGAAAGCTTGGTACGATTCAAAGGGGTACTTTTCAAAATCATACGCGTTAAGCACGGGATTAAAAATCGGGGCAATTTGATTGGCAATTTGTTCAGCTTCGTTTTGTGTAATAGGCATCGCTATACTCCGGTGTGTGTGTAAAAACACTATTGTATTGACCAAGCCCGTCAAATGTTGACGGTCAACATCATCTAACTTTAAAAAAAATATCATCGCGCACGACGCACAATGTCGCTTTAATCCATTACCATTTCTCAATACGTTTTTTAATTAATTTTTGAGGATTATTGATGAGAATACCCACTTTTAAACAACTAGAAGCAGATCAACAAAGAGAGGGAGGTGTTTGTTATTCTTATGCTACGCGCATGCATCCAAATCCTTATTTTTATAAATACATGTGGCAAATATTTTGGAAAGGTAGTCCCTGCGAAGGGCACGCGTTTTTAAATAGTCCTGATACGCTATTAAGTACTAAAGAAGCCTATGATCTGCGTAAAAAATTAGCTGATGAGAATTTAAGTTACTATTTATACAATGAGAGTTACCCTAGACTTGATCCCGCTAGTCCTTGGAACCCCTCATCTGAGAGGTGGAAGGGTACTCAATGGGCTGTCGCTTATGACGAAGACACGGATGAACCTTACAAAGGTCATAAATAGGTATCTGTAACATATCGGTCTAACATGGCTTGTGCGGTTTTAGCCATTTTCTCGCGCAAATGCTGAGGTTCTTTGACTTCTACGCGTGAGCCAAAACTTAATAGCCACCAATACAGTTGCTCAGTCTCTTTTATGGTTGCACTGACCTGATAGTGATCATCGTCAATCTTTTCTACTCTTTGATCTTTTGACAGTTTTGATTCGGAGAGGTGATTAGCGGTTATGGTGTCGAACACACCTACAAAATTAATCATGCCATAAGCTGCCGGTCCAGTTAAGTTAAAGCCCATTTGACCATCTTGTAAACAGTCTTCTAGAGTGCAGTTATCTATTTGTTCTACGGGGTTGTCCTCAAGTAACTCTATTTTTTTAATTCTATGCAGTGCAAATTGCCGCCGCTCATGAGTACCTACTTTAGTCGCGATAAGGTAATGACTGCCATTCCTCAAGACTAAGCCAATGGGGTTTAACGAATAATTATTGGTTTTTGAATCGTGGCGCGTATAGGTGATGTTAATTTGCTTTTCTGATAGTAGCGCCTGCCCCACTGCATCATTAATAACTGGCTTTACGACAGGGTGTATTAAGGGTTGCGTAGCTTCTACTATGGCAATTTTATTTTGCCATTTACTGAGAGCGTTTTTCTCAAAATGCGTTAACACGTTTGCCGCCTCTTCAAATAAGGGTTCTAAATCATCTATAGTTACTTTAGGCAACAGGCTCACTAGATATTTGTTAACGAGTCGTAACGATAAGGCTTGGTTAATGTTTAAACCTACCAGTTTTAACTCCTTGTAATCTTTGCTCCAACTATAGCGATTAGATTTATCATTCTCAAATTCGGCATTTGGAACGCGTCGCTTATAATTGGGGTAAGGTTCGCAAATCAGTTTATTTTCAAAAACAGCAAGCAAGTCCGCCATGTCTCGTTGTATTTTGCGTGTATCAACATCAAACCTCTGATTTTCCAATTTAATTTTAATTTTTCCAGCGCTGATAGCTTGTGGATGTTGTGGCAGCATTAAAATAATTTGTATTATTCGATCAATTTGTTCGCTCAAAATAGCTTCATCATCGTTAAGTTTATGGTTAATAATGCAATCTTATTTGAATGTCATTACTGTCTTGCTATTAATTTATAGTATCAAGTTACTTAATCATAAGTAAACCTACTGCTTTGCTGGGGGACTCATAAAGTTTGACAATTACGGGATTCATCGAGGTTCTACCTATCTGTGAGCCGCCTAAAGTTCAAAATATATAAGGAAATCCTTTATAAAGACTTAAGGAAATATTTAGGGGGTATGCTAAAAGATTTTGCATCGCAAAAGGAAGTTAAGATATTGGAAGGGCATTTGATGTCAGATCATATGCACCCGAATTCATTTCATAAATCAAAAGCAGTTTATGATTTTGTACATCAACATCGATCGAAGTTGAGGATATTTTTTTGCCAATCCACACCCTATAAATGAATACAGATAAGCAAGTATGGAATGAAAGTAAAAACCGATAAAACTTGGTAAGCAAGCCAATTAAAGACAAAGTAGATTTAAAGAAACGATTACACAGTGCTTAAGCATTTTTGCAGAAATACATAAGAAAAGAATGTTTATTTCAATTACAAGATACAAAATATACTGCGCAATCCTATTTGGATGTATCGTTTTTAATTTTGGAAGCTATACCTTCATTAACTGAGTCTGGCATTCCATTTTATGCGGTTGGTGGTGCCTATTGGAACTTCTTGTTCGGTTATGAATGCTTTTTAATACATTAATCCGAGGCTCTAAATCTTGCAATAAGCACTTAGGGTGGTTAATATGAGCTAAAGACCTCTGAGTCCATTCCTATCGGAAATTCTATTATTTTCAGTACAGTGGATCAAAAAATACTCGGGCCTAATTGAGTCTTGCGGTAGTTAGTTAACTTAGCTACAACAAATTATAAAAGCAACTCAATTACTGAAATTATAAATTTTAATAGTGAAAGCGGAAAATGTCTAAAGCAATAGTATCAAGTTTTAATGAGTGGGATCCGCTTGAAGAAGTCATCATAGGTACATTGGATAAAGTCACTGTGCCTTTTTTGTCGCATGAAATGAAGGTATTCATTCGTAAAGAATATTGGGATTTTTATAAAAAATATGGTGGTCAACCTTATCCTAAAGAGTTTGTGGAAAAAGGTGTTAAAGCTCTGAATAATCTCGAGAAAGTTTTAGAAGCTGAGGGAGTCAAGGTCAGAAGACCTGAACCGGTTAGATTTGATCCCGATAAAAGAGTCACAACTCCACATTATGAAAGCACTGGTTTTTTTAATGCAGATGTCAGGGATATACTTTTAATTGTTGGTGACACGATTATCGAAGCACCCATGGCACAACGATGCCGGGCATTTGAATATCTTGGTTATCAAGATTTGATTTTGGAATATTTTAAATCTGGCGCTAAATGGCTTTGTGCGCCAAAGGGATCAAAATCTTCCGAGCTATATGATTATGAATATCCCGAAGAAGATATGGCTTTGTTTCGAGGTGAGCCAATATCAGATACAAATGTTAGTGTATTTAACGGACGATTTATTACTACGGAGCACGAGATCTGTTTCGATGCTGCCGATTTTGTGCGTTGTGGTAGGGATATTTTCGCCCAACGCAGTCATGTAACCAATCAGTTGGGGATTGATTGGGTTCGTTCCATTTTGGAACCGACCTATAAAGTTCATAACATCAAATTCCGTGATCCCAGTCCAGTCCATATTGATGCCACTTGGCTCCCTATTGGGGAAGGTAAAGTTTTATCTTGCCCAGATCGTGTATGCATTTCTGAGGATATGTTGGCTTTATTCAAAAATTCTGGATGGGAAATTTTTTATCCACCTCCCGGTGAAGCAAAAGCTGAGTTTCATATGTCCAGCCGCTGGCTATCTATGAATATTCTAATGCTGGATCCAGAAAGAGTTGTCGTCGAGAAAGATGAGTTAGCGACTATTAAATTTTTTAAGAAAATTGGTATAAAACCAATTCTGGTAGATTTCAAGGATCATTACATGTTTGGCGGTGGTATCCATTGTGCAACCGCAGATGTTAGACGGCGCGGGGAATTAAAATCTTATTTCAATAACTGATTTTTCATCGTTCACTCAATGTTTCGCGAGGTGTATAAAATTGTGACAGAATGTTTTTATTTACCGCTACCCTGATCATGGAAACACCATTACACATAACCAGAACCCAATGAGTAGACGATATTTCGCTGCTATAGGTCCTGGATTAATATAAGGTACATTCAATTAGCAATTAGGATTGCACAGTTTATTTTGAACTTTCCTGATAAGAAGTCGTTTCTTTTTCAAAGAAAACTATAAAAAAGCATGCAGAAATTACAAGCATGTAGTGTTAGTAAATCAGGACAATCAAATAAAATGATAAAAATTAAGCAGACGGACATAGATTGGTTACTTTTAGGTGAAACAGCCCTTCGGGATACCTCAGTAACCTTACGAGAATATCTGCTAGGTCTCTGATGGAAAATAAAATTATTTCTTTGTTTGATGCCGGCTCATCAACTATCGAAATCGTAGGAGGAAAGGCTCAAAGTCTTGGTTTCCTGAATGTTCATGGCTTTAATGTACCTAACGGTTTTGTGATCACCACCTCATGTTTTGTTGATTTTTGTAAATTCAATAACATCTTTCTCGAGGAAAATATCTACGCATTACCAGAAGATAAATTGTCTGAATATTTATCACAAGTCCGTAATCAAATTATGGATGGCCAATTTACTGAATATTTTCTTGATAGCCTGAATAAAAATATCAAGCTGATAGGTGCTCAAAAACTCTTTGCGGTAAGGTCAAGCGCCATTCAGGAAGATGGATTAGATAATTCATGGGCGGGTATGTTGACATCCTTGCTCAATGTCCCTTTTAGTGCAGTAATTCAAAATATCAAGCTCTGCTGGTTATCCATCCTAAATCCCGCCATTGCTTTTTATGCAAAAAATACCATGTTTAATCTGAAGCATGGAATGGCAATCGTTGTCCAAGAGATGATCGCATTTGAGGTTTCTGGTGTTTTATTTACTGCAGATCCGATCACAAACGACAAAGACAAAATCGCGATTGAAGTAGTCGAAGGCGCTTGCGAAAATATGGTCTTAGGTGCAGTCACGCCTGATAGATATCTAATTCAGAAAGACGACTTAACAATTTCTGAACGCTATGTAAATCATAGTGGTCGTGCGAAGATATCCTATAAAAAGATGTCTATTCTTGCCAAGCAGGGTCTAAGAATTGAAAAAATAAAGGGTAGTTCTGTTGATATAGAGTGGGGACTATTTAATGACGTCTTGTATTTAGTTCAATGCAGACCTATTTCTAATTTAGGCGAATTTAAAGACGAGCGCTTAAACCCAACTTCAATTTACGAATATTGGTGGTCAGATTTTTTGTCTTATTGGGAGATCGAATCAAGAGTTACCATACTCGCAAAAGAAAGATCCATTTCATGGAATCAGATTGATAATTTAGTACTTTATACAGAGCAAAGTGTAACAAAAGCATATCTATCAGAGTTGGATGTTGTTGCAGAAATTAAACGTGGTAATTTTTTTCTGGACTATCATTCGATCGATCCTTATCGAGATTTATTAAATAATCTGATCGAAGAATTTAAGGATTTCAAAGAATATTGCAACCAAGTGAACTTCTCAACTAAATCTGCTAGTGAACTTGAAGCATTCTTTTCAAGGGCGCTGAATTTACTCCAACGATTAGTAAGTTACTATAAATCAACAGGCCCAAATGTAACGGCTTTATTTGCAGATGAAATGGGTTACTACCTTAGTGATAGTGAAATCGAAGCACTTGATCGATCTTATCGTTCAGAAGAAGTAGAGCAAGAAAATAATGATTTTATCGAATTAGCAAATTCACAGAAATTTAACTTAAATGAACGTATTCAATCTCATCTAATTAAATATCCTTGGCTTTCAATCGGTAATTATTCCTATGAGACTGCGCAAAAATCAATTTTATCAAGGATTTACAATTCAGGTCATTCTGAAAAGATAAAATCAGGCAGTTTTATTGAGAATGATTTCACCAGGAATTATGAAAAAAAATTGCCAGAACATTATCAGACTCTTTTTTATTTGATTAAACAATTTAGAACGGATGTAAAACTCTGTTGGTCAAGCTTTTCATTTCTTATGATTCCTTTTTTTGAGGAGATTTGTGCGAGAGCTGGAGAAGATGTTTTTGATCTCTGGCGCTACTATCGAGCCAATGAAATCAAAGACCTGATAATTCATGATCAAAAAGTATCATCTGCTACAAAGCTAGATAGAAGTATTGCACATCTGACTTTTTACTCAAAAGGAAGAATTCATCAATATGAAGGAGTGCATGCGAAAAATGAGTTTAATCAACTGATGTCGTATACCCCAAAAGGAAAAACCATTAGAGGCAGTGTTGCTTGTCATGCAAACAAAAATCAGGTAACTGGGCGTGCGCTACTGGTAACTTGCAATGATCCTAATAGCGTCATGCTTGCAAGATCAAGAATGCTGGATGGAGACATTATTGTTACATCAATGACGCAATTTAATACTTTAGATTTGATTAAAAGGGCCTCTGGCATCATTACTGATGAGGGTGGAATTTTAAGTCATGCGTCCATTATTGCTAGAGAGTTATCAATTCCCTGCATCACAGGCACGAGAAATGCATCTTCTATCCTGCAAGATGGTGATATGGTGACTATTAATTTGCTCGATGGATCGGTTGTTTATACGCATTCAATATAGCTGTACGCGAGTATCTCTGAATTCAGAAGTCCCTTACCAGCCACTTAAAGCATTCTAGCAGTATCTACCAATCAATCAGTTGCTGAATATTGAAATTTAATTTGTATTTGTATTAATCGATCAATATGTTCGCTCATAATAGCTTCATCATCGTTAAGTTTATGGTTAATAATGCAGTCATATTTAAACGTCATTACATGTCGTGCCATTGATTTATAGTATTAACTAACTTAAGTTTGTTGATACTCATATTATTACTTAGAGGCTGTGTTATATGCTGCAATGTTCGCTTATACAAAAATTACCTAGCAATGCTATTGGACGAGATTTCGTGATAGGTGATTTGCATGGTTGTTTTGATTTATTAGAAAGTTTAATGAAGGCTGTCGAGTTTAATATTGATCAAGATAGGTTGTTTGCAGTCGGCGATTTGGTTGATCGTGGTTCTTATTCTTTACCTTGTTTAGAGTTGATTGAACAACCTTGGTTTTATGCAGTGATGGGTAATCATGAGGCGATGATGTTAGATTATTTCAAAGCCTATCAAAGGACAGGCTATATTGATCCATACTTTGATGAGTCAGATGAGAGTGGCTATATAGAATATGGTGGTGATTGGGTAGCAAAATATTATCAAGCAGATAAAGCGACTATGAGCCAAGCTTTTGAGCATGGTTTAGAGCTTGCCGCCAATTTACCTTTGTTAATAGTGGTTGGGGAAAACGAGCAGCGCTTTCATGTTGTTCATTCTGAATTATTGAGACCAGATTATTCAACTAATGACATAAAGGTTTGGTTAGATAGTGATATTGACGAGTGGCTTGAAAATGGGATTCCAGAAAATACTAAGGAGCGCTTTTATTGGGGAAGAACTATCATGCAAGGTTACTTTGATCCAGTGCCACAGCTTCAAGTAGGACTTTCTAGGACTTTTTGTGGGCATACTATTCATCAAAATATCAGGCAAAAATTATCCCATATTTGTTTGGATACAGGAGCTTATTCATCTGATGTCAATAGCGCTTATAGTTTAACTATTTACGATATAAAGGCTGGTGGGAGCTGGGTGTCAGCTTCTTATTGCCGTAATGAGTTAGTTTATGGTGATTTTGTTTAGATATTTTGGTTTAGTTTGGGTAGATAACCCTTCGCGTCACTGCCCACAGTTAAGCTTTTGTCGGTCGGAATAAGATCATGCTAGCGGAGCGTGTGGTGGCGTTTCTGGCACAGGAGTAGTGTCTGTGCCGGAAACGCTTTACTCGCTGCGCTCGCAAAGTCTTATTCCGGCCTACAATAAGTTCAAGTATTCCTTAACTGTGGGTAGTGATAAGCTTTGTCGGTCGGAATAAGATCATGCTAGCGGAGCGTGTGGTGGCGTTTCTGGCACAGGAGTAGTGTCTGTGCCGGAAACGCTTTACTCGCTGCGCTCGCAAAGTTTTATTCCGGC
>Ga0214181_1000183_pt1 | contig 16637 bp, 15 predicted proteins | sample TroBogEpilimnion_19_FD_153019 | JGI IMG/M metagenome (GOLD analysis project Ga0214181, IMG submission 153019) | Freshwater microbial communities from Trout Bog Lake, WI - 05NOV2007 epilimnion | ecosystem: Environmental > Aquatic > Freshwater > Lake > Epilimnion/Euphotic zone | place: Trout Bog...
CCCTTGTCTAGCCATTTTGCTAATCGAGAAGCAATTTACCAAGATCTTCAAAATACAATACCAAGTCAAGCTACCGCTCTACTTGTTGTGGATGAGCCATACCGATTTGATTTTTCTAGAAATAGGTTATTCGTAGCTGATATTCCAGGCACAACTGGTTTTAAGCCGGGAATCCCCTTTCAAGGGAGTTCTTTGGACTTGTCCAATTACCTTCTTGAAAACCATATACGATATGTCATTCATACCTATAAAGGTTGGGATGTGATAAATGATTTCGATGAAATGCATTCGAAAATAGAATGGGTGAGGAATCAAGTAATTCGATTTTTTGCCGTCAATAAGCAGTTACTTGGACTGTCCAAGTTTTATCAACCAATACTAGACAATGGTAGTGAAAGGGTGTTTGATTTATGTGACCAAAGCCATAAAGCATTCTTAGTCTGTGGCAATTAGCCATTGTTGTTATATATTGCTCATAATTGCATTTAAAAAGGCTTTCAAATGTTGCTCTCAGTAATTATTCCTTGCTATAACGAGATAGAAACAATCGATACGATTATCGATGCTGTAAATGCTGCGCCTTATCCCCATAAAGAAATCATTGTGATTGATGACTTTTCAGTTGACGGGACGCGTGAAAAGTTAATTGGGGAAATTGAGAAATCTGGCAGGGTTGCTAAAGTGATATACCACCAAATCAATCAAGGCAAGGGCGCAGCACTACGTTCCGGTATTAAAGCTGCAACTGGTGATTTGGTGATTATTCAAGATGCTGACTTAGAGTATGACCCAAATGAATATCCTAGGTTGGTAGAGCCAATTATTAACAATCGTGCCGATATCGTTTTTGGATCACGATTTTTAGGAGGTGATGCTCACCGAGTTTTATATTTTTGGCATAGGTTAGGTAATGGACTTTTAACTTTGCTCTCTAATATGTTTACCAATCTCAACTTAACAGATATGGAAACGTGTTACAAAGTTTTTCGTAGAGAAATTATCCAGGGGATCCATATTGAAGAGAATCGATTTGGTTTTGAGCCAGAAATTACCGCCAAGATATCCAAATTGCGTTGTCGTATATATGAGGTAGGAATATCTTATTACGGCAGAACATATGATGAAGGCAAGAAAATTGGTTGGCGTGATGGTTTTCGAGCAATCTATTGCATTGTTAAATACGGAATTCGCTCTTAATTAGGCCCATTTAAATTTTCTGTACTTTCAATAACGTAGAGGGGTCGCTTTTTAACCTCCTTATAAATCTTGCTGATGTAAACGCTCACCACCCCGATTGATAGCAGTTGAATCCCACCAAAAAAGAGAAGCAGAGCAATTACCGAAGACCATCCCGGTATTGAAAAGGCTGGATCCCAGATTTTTTTTCCGATCAGTAGCGCGAGAAAAATGAAGCTGATGATCGTGATGATTAGACCAAGTAGGCTTGAAAAATACAGCGGCCTATCCGTAAATGAAGTGAGGCCATTGACGGCAAAATTAAAATATTTTCTGAGTGAAAAAGTGGAGGTACCTGCGTAGCGCTTATCTCGCTCGTATTCAATGCCGATTTGCTTGAAGCCGACCCAGGCAACCATGCCCCTGTAATAGCGGTTTTCTTCGCCCATCTGTTTTAAGGTGTCGATCACCACCCGATCGATTAGTCGAAAGTCCCCTGTATGTTTGGGAATTTGCGTATCGCTCAAGCGAGATAGTAGGTGGTAAAAGGCTTTAGCCAATTGCGCAAATAATGGATTTACCCCTTTACGCTTTGGGCGAACCCCATAGACTACTTTGTAACCCTCAGTCCATTTATCAATAAATTTTGGAATTAATTCGGGCGGATCTTGTAGGTCATCGTCAATGATCACTGCAAGAACACCTTTAGCATAGTCAAGTCCAGCAGTAATGCCCATCTGATTGCCAAAATTGCGTGAAAAATTAATTAATTTGACGGAGCTGTCAGCACTTGAAAGTTCTAATAATTTTTCGTAGGTTTTGTCGCTACTATAGTCATTAATAAAAATGATTTCATGGCCAAAGCGGGGTTCCAGGGCAAGTAAAACTGCTTTAGTGCGTCGATAAAATTCATGTATTCCATGCTCTTCATTGAAAGTTGGAACAACTACTGAAATCAGTGGGGAGCTCATTTACTGTTCTTTCAAGAATTATTTTTTGACAACGGCTAAAATAGAAACGCCAAATGGCATATTGCGATAGCGCAAAATGAATTTTTCAAACCCAAAAATAGTTTTTAAGATGCTATTCATCATCGAACTTGGCATATCTATATCTGATGAGCCATTTCTGCCCAGAAGATTGTTGAGCTTACGCACGATATAGACCACGGGAAATAGCAAGGTATTGTAGTAACTGATTTTTTCAATTTCAAAACCTGCCAGTAACAATTTTTGGTGCAATTCATTCAAGGTGTATCTTCTTTTGTGCTCATTTAATTCATCAAAGTGTGACCACAAAGACATATAGGCCGGTACTGTAATCACAGCTTTACCCTTACTCTTTAGTAATCCGCGGACAGTTTTTAAGGAGGCCAGATCATCATCAATATGTTCAATCACATCGAGCGCAGTAATTAAAGAAAAATAATCACTCGGATAGGGCACATCATCAGGTAGTGAACCCTTTTTGATGGTACCTGTAAAAATTTCTGAACTAAATTCAATTGCCTCATCAGACATATCCATGCCGGATGTGTTGCCAATGTTCTCTAGAGTATTAAGCATCAAACCGCTGCCACACCCAATGTCCAAAATTTTGTCAGACAGTTGTAGGTTGGTATAGCGCAATACTGTATCAAAAATGATGTTTCTTTTCGTTGCAAACCACCAGTGTTTTTTCTGGATTTGGAAGAAAATACGGTACATCTCGATATTCATGCCAACCTTTTGGAAAAATGGGGTAGTGGACCAATTCTAAGTGAGTTAGCACTTCTCGCTCTCAATGAGCTATGAAGAACCTTTATGAATGGACCCCTCTTACGGGAAATTCTGAGAGTCGAGCCTTTTTTGAGAGTTCATAGTGATTATGTTGCAATGCAATATTAATGCTTAGTTGCTAGATTGAATGCCCTTTCTGCAAGTAAAATCGGATGCTTTAGTACCTGAAAGTATTTATGAAGGCTGTCATATTAGCCGGGGGTCTGGGTACCCGCATTTCCGAAGAAACATCTTCTCGTCCAAAGCCAATGGTGGAGGTCGGCGGCAAGCCTATCTTATGGCACATCATGAAGATTTACTCAGCCCACGGTGTCAATGATTTTGTGATCTGCTGTGGGTATAAGGGTTACATGATTAAGGAGTACTTTGCTAATTACTTCTTACATATGTCTGATGTTACATTTGATATGGCTAACGGCAATACGATGAAAATCCATCAGCAATATGCTGAGCCTTGGAAAATTACCTTAATCGATACCGGTGAAAATACTCAAACAGGTGGGCGTCTCAAGCGGGTAAAACAATATTTAGATCAAGAAGATTTTTGCTTTACCTATGGCGATGGCGTCAGTGATGTAGATTTAACTAAATTAATTGCTTTTCATAAAGCCCACGGCAAGCAAGCTACAGTCACTGCAGTTCAACCTCCAGGGCGCTTTGGTGCTTTAGACATGAGTGGCACAGCTGTTAAAAGTTTTATTGAAAAACCCCATGGTGACGGCATGTATATCAATGGTGGGTTTTTTGTGCTTTCCCCCAGGGTAATCGATCTTATTCATGATGATGGAACACTTTGGGAAAAAAAGCCTCTTGAAACCTTGGCAAATTCAAATCAACTGCAGGCTTTTGTTCACAATGGTTTTTGGCAGCCGATGGATACTTTGCGCGATAAGCAGCATCTTGAAGAGCTATGGGCCACCGGTAGTGCACCCTGGAAGGTATGGACATAAAATCTCTATCTATGAAGGTCGCCAAGGTTAACCCGTTATTTTGGAATGGTAAGCGAGTTTTTTTGACTGGCCATACTGGCTTTAAGGGCGGATGGCTATCGCTTTGGCTTACTTCTATGGGTGCAAAGGTAACAGGTTATGCCTTGGCACCCAATACAATGCCGAACTTTTTTGAAGTTGCCAAGATTGCTTCCAGTCTAGAGCAGTCTCACATCGCTGATATTCGTGATTTAGAAAAACTACAAAAGGCAATGGCACAAGCTAGGCCCGAGATTGTGATTCATATGGCAGCCCAACCATTAGTTCGTTATTCCTATGCTAATCCAGTAGAGACTTACGCTACTAATGTGATGGGCACAGCCCATGTATTGGAAAGCATACGCAATTCAGATTGCGTGCGCTCCGTAGTGATAGTAACCACAGATAAATGTTATGAAAATAAAGAGAGGGTCTTGGGTTACCGGGAGGATGAGCCCATGGGTGGCTATGACCCCTATAGCAGTAGTAAGGGCTGCGCTGAGTTAGTCACCAGCGCCTATCGACAGTCTTTCTTTTCGCCAGAGAAGTTTGATCAGCACTGTGTTGCAATTGCATCTGCACGCGCTGGTAATGTGATTGGTGGGGGTGATTGGTCAGAAGATCGTTTGATCCCTGATGCGATTAAAGCATTTGAAGCAAAAGAAGTTTTAATGATCCGCAATCCCTTGGCAACACGACCCTGGCAACATGTCTTGGAGCCGTTATCGGGTTATTTAGTATTAGCACAAGCTCTATATCAAGACGGAGCGGAGTTTGATGGTCCTTGGAATTTTGGCCCGCGCGATGAGGATGCTAGGCCTGTTACAGAGGTGATTAATCTTTTAATCAAAAATTGGGGGTCTACAGCTGCTTGGCAGCAAGACCGAAGCGAACAGCCTCACGAGGCTCACTCTTTAAAGCTTGATTGCACTAAAGCGCGTGAGTATTTAAGTTGGGTCCCCAAATGGGGTCTTGAGAGGGCTATGCAAAATATTACCGACTGGTATCACGCTTATCAACGAGATGAGAATATGCAACAAGTGAGTTTGCAACACATTACCCAATATCAAAATACTTAACTAACATTGAAAAGAATCCTTTCATGACTGAAGTGACTATCTCGACCGATCAATTTGCCAAGGATAAGATCCGTAAGCAAATTTTGGAGCTAGTAAAAGAGTACTCTGCCCTAGAGTTTGCCCCCAAGAAATTTATTCCAGGACAAACTGCCATTCCGCCTTCTGGAAAGTTGATTGATTCTAAAGAGCTGGAGAATATGGTGGAAGCATCCTTGGATGGATGGCTCACTACCGGACGCTTTAACGATTTATTTGAAAAGAAACTTGCTCAGTTTATTGGCGTAAAGCATTTAATTACTGTGAACTCTGGTTCATCGGCGAACTTAGTGGCGTTTTCAACATTAACCTCTGCAAAATTAGGTGATCGCGCGATTAAAAAAGGTGATGAAGTTATTGGTGTGGCAGCAGGCTTCCCAACCACAGTCAATCCGATCATACAATTTGGCGTAGTGCCTGTTTTTGTTGATGTGGATCCAATCACGCACAACATAGATGCTTTTAAAATTGAAGCAGCTATTAGCCCCAAAACAAAAGCCATTATGTTGGCTCACTCTTTGGGTAATCCTTTTAATTTAGATGTAGTGACTGCCATTTGTAAAAAATACAATCTGTGGCTAGTAGAAGATTGTTGCGATGCCTTGGGAACTACTTACAAAGGTCAGATGGTTGGTACCTTCGGAGATATTGGCACACTCAGTTTTTATCCGGCCCATCACATCACTATGGGTGAGGGCGGTGCAGTTTTTACTAATAACTTTGAGTTGAAACAAATTGCAGAAAGTTTTAGGGATTGGGGCCGCGATTGCTACTGCTCGCCTGGCAAGGACAATACTTGTGGCAAGCGTTTTTCTTGGAAGTTAGGCGACTTGCCATTTGGCTATGACCACAAGTACACCTATAGTCATTTAGGATATAACCTAAAAATTACTGATATGCAGGCGGCCTGTGCGCTAGCCCAATTAGAAAAAGCACCCGCCTTTATACAAGCACGCAAAGATAACTTTAAGTTCTTAAGGGAGCGACTTGCTTCTTGCGAGGAATTTTTACAACTACCCGAAGCTACAGAAGGCTCCGATCCTTCTTGGTTTGGGTTTCCGATTACCTTAAAAGAGAATTGTCCGGTATCTAGGGTAGATATCACGACCTATTTAGATCAAAACAAGGTGGGAACGAGGCTGCTATTTGCTGGTAACTTGATTCGTCAGCCCTATATGAAAGATGCACAATATCGCATTAGTGGTGAATTAATAAACACCGATAATGTCATGAACAATACCTTCTGGATTGGCGTTCAGCCAGCTTTAAGTAATGAGATGCTAGAGTTTGCGGCATCAAAAATTGAGGATTTTCTTGGTCTCAGTTTCTCCTAAAGCTTTGTAATTTCATGAGCGGCTCAATCTTAGAATGAGTTTAGGCAAATCCTTTTTCTACTTTTCCTACCTAATGATAGGACTCATTTTGGCAATGGGAATACCAATGATGACTGTTGGGTATGCCCGAAGAGTAATTGATTTTATAAAGCAAAAAACAATCGTACTAATTATTTTAAAAGTCTTATGTATTGTTGGAGTCATTATCCTGATCCCGGTAAAGTTGAGTCTTCTAATAATCGTAACGAGTCTGGTAATTATTCTTGGAGTGAAGCATGCGAGTCGAGTAGAAGTATTGCTGTATGTAATATTTACCATCTGCATGAGTAGCTTTTTGCCTCACTGGCTACATGACGCTAATAATAGGTTATCGCTGAATTGGGCTCAGTCGATTCAGTTTTCTGCTGTCACTGCATTCATTTATTTTTTATTAGAACTTGATAGAATTTCGATCAAAATAAATCCTTTCATAAGACGCCTTTTTTATATATCGTTCAGCAGCTTTTTTTTGATAGTTGCTTTTTATCTTTCCTTTGTCACTTCAATTGGAAATGAGTTAGATGGCTTTTATCAATGGCATCATTGGGGTGCATATATTGGGCAAGCAGAGCTAATTTTTAACGGGATTATTCCGTTAGTAGAGATTCCATTGCAATATGGTTTCGGACCCATAGGTTTGCTGGCAATTGGATGCAAATGGGGTTGTTGGTTTTCAATGTATTGGGTAATTGGAGGCGTAACGATTACTTTTTTTATTCTTCTTATATTAATTGCCCGTCGATTAGTCCCCCCCAAAAAATGCTTCAGCTACATTGTTGCCTTAAGCAGCCTGATTGTGACAGTCTATTTTTGGCCTCCATTTCAAGGAAATTTGATACCTGTAAATACATTTCCATCTTTATCGGCACTAAGATTCATGCCTGGAGTATTAATGTTATGGGTCTTGATCGAGCTTTCAAGAAAAATTAATGAGTCGAGCCCTAGTGTTGGAACAATTGTAAAAATAATTCATATTTTATGGGTCGCATGTTTTGTCTGGTCGCCAGAAGCAGGAATTCAGGCAACCATTCTGTGGATCCCATTTTTTGTATTTTCGTGTCCCTCTCACTGGAGAGATGATTCCCATTGCTTGAATATTGCCTATAAAGTTTTAATTTTATTGGGTGCACTTATAAGTGGCATAGCAGTTTTTGTTCTAATTTTTTATTTATCTTATAGTCATTTTCCAAGTTTATTAGAATATCTTGCAATTTTTAGAAATCTATCTCATGGTAATACTGTTACAAAAATTAATTCAAATGGGCCAGTTTGGTTTTCTGCAATATGTAGCCTCATTTTATTAGTGAGCTTAATTATTCAAAGATCCAATATTGGGATAAGTTTTGACAAAAAAATCGTACTGCAGAACCTATGGCTTATTGGATTATTGTGCTTTGCAAATTACACATATTATTTAAGCCATCCGGAGGATGGAGTTTTTGATAGCTTGATGCCATATTTTTCTCTTTTGCTTATTGCGGTTGCAAATTCAGATGGTGGCTGGCGATTGCAATTGATGAGCAAGTTATTATTAGCTACGGTGTTAGCATGGTCCACGCTTATTTTTGGATGGTCGGGGTTGTACAAGTCAATGGGTAGTGACTTATCTGAATCTCCTGTTACATTTTTTTATGACAAGCCCGCCTCACTTGTTGCTTCATTTAATCGTGAAAGAAATAACCCCTTCGAGGTCAACTCTAGATCTAGATTGGATGATCTTAAGTCTGATAATCTTAACCAAGCATTAAGTTACATATATAGGAATTACCATGAACCAGTTGAGGTGTATGATCAGTGGTGGCTAATTAGTTCAGATCAAAGATTTTCACCATGGAGTGGATATCACGGGCTTCAAAATGTCGAATTTATGAAACCTTCAATTCGAGTGAGATATTTAGATCTCTCAGCACGAAGACTTAGTAAATCGGGTTGGGTTCTATTTGATAAGGATTTTGATACTAAGGGCATGATTGACGACTATCAAAAAATTTACCAGCAAAGAGAGAGCCAAGACTTTGGCTATTATGTTGGTATCCGTTTTATCCCAAAATAAATCTTTAACACCCCAAGCAAAGAAAAAGACATGCTAAATAAATCTTATTTTATCGAGAGAAGTTGCCCGTGTTGCTTTTCAGGCGACAGTCATGCCGATAAAGTGGTGACATCTCCTGTTCGCTCTGAGAATTTAAGTATGGAAAACCTAGAGGAGTGTTGGACAGGATTTTTTAAAGAGAAAAGTTTTTTTACTTACATTCAATGCCCTCACTGTAAGTTGCTCTACACCCAAATAAATTTCTCTCCAATTGAGCTTGCAAGACTTTATGCTAACTTACCTGAAAATATGAGCACTGTTCCGCCAAATGCTTTAGCGGCAACTCAAAATGGATATTTTAAAAGATTGCAGAAATGGACAAAGCTATTAGGCGGAGATTATTTAGAGATTGGCCCTGATTCAGGTTTATTTTTAACGAATTGCGTTCAATTTCAAGACTATAGTAAATATTGGCTTTTTGAGCCAAATGAAAATGTAATTCCCGCTCTTAATAATATTTTACAAAATCAAGAAAAGAAGATTTATGCAGATATAGGGCAAATTGATGAGGTTCCAGATAGCAGCGTCCAAACTGCAGTTGCCGTGCATGTTCTAGATCATTTGCTTGATCCACTGGGTTCCTTGAAGCAGTTGAGAAAAAAAATGAAAGCCACTGGTCATTTGCTCATTGTGACTCATGATGAAACATCAATTCTAAGTAAAATATTTGGTTGGAAGTGGCCGGCATATTGTTTACAGCATCCCCAGCTATTTAATTTCAAAACTACAAAAACGATTTTATTAAATGCGGGATTTGAGGTCTTAGAACAAGCCAAAACTGTGAATTATTTTGAAATTGGTTTTTTATTAAAACATTTTTTTTGGGCAATCGGTCTTCGCAAAATTCAAATTCCTGACCTTGCAGTATTCCGAGTCATTCTTCCATTAAAGCTAGGCAATATCATTACTATTGCTACTCCAGCGAAGGAGTAGATTATGACTAATTTACGTCGTTCAATTATTAAATCCCCTGAAAATATTATCAGCAGTCTTATTTCAGAAGGGTTGAAATTTAAAAACTTTAGTCTCGAATCTTCGGGTGAATTTCATGTTGATGATGTTGATTGGAATTACAAGGATATGCTGCACGCGACCTATGTGCATAAACTTTTAGATCCGGCTCCAATTGTTGTGACAGATTTCACGATTGCTCAGATTTTTTTTCAAAAGTTTTTAATATTTCGTTTTCCATTCTCAATCTACCAGTATGATTCTGGTCCAAATCAGCTCGCTTACTTTTTTACCTTATTTAGTTTTGTATTTGTAGTCAATACAAAATTTTTTACAGAGGATCAAATCACAAAAGTTCAAACAACTTACAATATCGGATCCTCTCCAATTCTCTTGGCGATATTTTTTCCGCTTATTAAGTGGTCATTATCAAAAAACTATCGGGTACTGATGTCAGAAGATATGCCCATGAGGCTTCGAAGAGGTGAACTTCGAAAGATGGGCGCTAATTTTAAAAAACCAGATGGCCCTTATAGTTTCCTAAAAACTATCAATATCAATGAAGAAAACTGTGAATTTTTCGAAGATTTATTTGATGCCGAAATTTCAAGTTCCATAGAAGTTTTGCGATCTACCCAAGACCGGCTACCGTTAGAGTTTTTAACCGGGCGTTCTGATGCCTGGGGTTTGAGAGGAGTGGTTGAGGCTGGTACATTAAAGATCTATCCTAGGCTATGCACACATGAGGGGGCATGTCTTGATCGAACTGATACTAGGGGAGATGTCTTATATTGTCCTTGGCACAACAAAAGAATTCAGCCTATAGTTGTTGAGCAATATGACCAGTATTTGAAATTAGACTTTGAGTATAAAAATAGGCGGTATAAATTAAGTTTAGCTGGCACAAAATTGAATTTAGAAGTCCAGTAATTCCATAGACCCTTTCTGGACAATATTTTTATATGACACGCAAAGCAAGAACATTCTTCGAAAAACGGCGATATAAATTTTTAGAGTTAGAGCTAGTAACGGTAGGTGATTACTCTCCTAGAGACTCTGAATGGAATTACTCAGATGTTCGCCATTTTGAGCATGTACATAAAGTTTTTGATCAGGTGATATTGGGGCTTTCAAATGAGGCTAATGGAAGTCTTTTTTTACAAAAAATATTTATTTTCAAAATTCCAAATTTAATTTATCAAATTCATGAGTCTGCTAACTGTCACGAATATTTGGGGGTAGCTTTAGGTATCCCAATTTCAGTTATTACTAATCATGATCTGTTGGATGATGGTAAGTTAGCAAATACGATCACAAACTACCGTATTTATTACAAATCATGGCTTGGTTACATTCTGGCAAAGGCAGCTATGTTTGCTACAAAAAGAAATTACAAGGCTGTCATTGATGAAGATGCCCCTATGCGTAGGCAGCGAGGCATTTTGAGAAAAAATCAACATTTGCAATTTACTCAAGACGAAAAATCTTTAATTGGTTTTTTTAGACTGTTCAAATATTCAGGAAAATAACATTCGATTATTTGGCCTTGATAATTACAAAAAAGTTATTTCTGTCAATATGGCCGATACTAGCATTCGTTGCGATGAATTATTCTTGGAGGTGAAGCGGTTAGATGATAAATTACTTATTTGGCCCCTCATTTGTCCTCATGAGGGGGCGCCTCTTAATGATTGCAAAAAACATACTGATCAAATTAATTGCCCATGGCATGGGCGCAGGTTAGCCCCTATATTTACCTTAAATGATTTATCTTCAGAGCAAGAGCTTATTGCAACCTACTTAGGCGCTAACATTAATTTGAAGTTTGTTCCTAATAAGTTGACAGATGCTGAGTCATATCTTGAGTTTTCTGTTGGCCTAAATAAATAACTATATGTAAATCATATTAATTAATAGACTTGGATTTTTATGCGTGTTGCTGACTATGTTGTAGCTAGATTGCTTGCTGAAGGCATCGATAATGTATTTTTGGTCACCGGTGGTGGCGCAATGCATTTGAACGATGCATTTGCAAGAAATAGCGATATGAAAGTCACCTGCTTTCATCATGAGCAGGCTGCAGCAATTGCGGCCGAGGGTTATGCAAGGGTAAAACAACAAGCCTGTGCTTTAAATGTCACAACTGGCCCTGGCGGCATTAATGCTTTAAATGGCGTATACGGCGCTTACGTCGATTCGATGCCGATGTTTGTAGTTTCTGGACAGGTGAAATTAGAAACAGTCGCGGCCTCTTATCCCGATATTCCGATGAGGCAACTTGGCGACCAAGAAGTTGATATTGTTGCTATGGTTAGGCCGATTGTGAAATATGTCAGAACTGTGCGACATGCATCTGAAATAGAAGAGCTTATGGAGAGAGCAATATTTCTGATGAAAAGTGGAAGACCCGGTCCAGTTTGGCTGGATATTCCAATTGATATCCAGGGTGCGCCATTTCAGCCTAATTTAGGACTTAGCAAGCTTGATTCACGAGCTTCCATGATGGCTGATTTTGGTTGTACAAAAAATACCTTGCTGGAATTAGAAAGCATTCCTCTAGAAATAACTGAAATGCATCAGCTATTTACGAAATCTGTGGATCACTTGATGGCAGCAAAACGGCCTGTCATTATGGTTGGAACAGGAGCCTCAAGCATTCAAGCCAGACTCCTGTTAAACCGATTTCTAGAAAAAACAGATATTCCTGTGGTTGTAGGCTGGAATGCGATGGATCTTATTCCATCTGACCATCGGAACTTTGCTGGAAGACCCGGCACCGTAGGGGATAGGGCTGGTAATTTTACTGTGCAAAATGCGGACTTCATTTTAGTTCTCGGATGCCGTCTAAATATTCGACAAGTTAGCTATAACTGGAAAAGTTTTGCTAAAAATGCTTTTAAAGTCATGGTGGATATAGATAAAGCTGAGCTTGATAAACCCACCTTAAGTATTGACCTGAAAATTCATACATCGGTTGAAGATTATCTTGGTTTTATTAATGATATTGATTTGAGTGCCTGTCAAAAAGATCATCGACAGTACCGACAATGGTGTAAAGATAGGGTCAATAAATATCCAGTGGTACAGCCCGAATATAAACAGGGTGAAAAATCAAATCCCTATTATTTCTTATCTGAATTATCAAAGTTGCTCCCCAGGGGCTCCACAGTAGTAGCAGGTAATGGTTCTGCTTGTGTGATGACCTTTCAAGCTTTTGAAGTAAAGGCAAATCAACGAATATTTACTAATTCTGGATGTGCATCTATGGGCTATGATTTGCCGGCGGCAATTGGAGCTTGCATAGCCAAGAATCATGAGACTGTATTTTGTATTGCAGGTGATGGCAGCATCATGATGAATTTGCAGGAGTTGCAAACGGTGCAGAGTTTGAGGCTTCCCATCAAAATTATACTTTTAAATAATGATGGTTACTTGTCAATTCGACAAACTCAGACTGCATATTTTCCGGATAATGTTTTTGGTACTGGTCCAGATGATGGTGTGGCAATGCCCAGTTTTAAAAATATTGCCAAAGGCTTTGGTTTGCGTTATGGAAAAATTGCCAAAATTCAAGATTTGCATTCTGAAGAAATCCAGTTGCTTATTCATAGTCCCGGTCCAGCTTTTATAGAATTTTTTGTGGATACTGAACAAGGTTTTTTACCAAAATTGGCCTCTAGGAAAAATGAGGATGGAACTATGACTTCGCCAGAGCTAGAGGATATGGCTCCATTTCTTTCTCGTGATGAGTTGCGGTCAAACATGCTTTCATGAAGCTTTTCGAGCTCGTAATATTTGACTTAGATGGCACTATTGTTGATAGTGGGCAAACGGTTTTAAGGCTTCTGAATGGTATTCGACGGCACTTAAACATGCCTGTGATGGAGTTCTCAGAGATCTCTCCGGTATTAAGTCTTGGGGGTCGCAAACTCATTGAAGCTGCGCTGGGCACCACGGTTAATTCTCAAGAGTATCTGGAGCATTTTAGGGCTTTGTATTTGAATGATTCACTGGTAGGCGAGGAGCTCTACCCTGGTTTTCTTGAGTATTTGCATGTACTAAAGAAAAATAAGATAAATACCGCAATTTGCTCTAATAAGCCTAGTCAGTTGGTTGAAAAAGTACTGACGCATCATAAAATTGAGCAACATTTTGAGTTTACTCTTGCTGATAATGGACTTTTGCCAAAAAAGCCCAGCCCAGAGGGGTTATTGCAGATACTGAATTGGGCTCAAATAGACCCAAACCAAGCTATTTTAGTGGGAGATAGTCGCATTGATCAGTTGGCCGCTACCTCTGCTGGCATCCAATTTGCCTTTCACCAGGGCGGGTATGACGATGGTGTTTGTCTGGATAATGCTAATATTTGCTTTAACACTTACTATGACTTAATGGAACAAAACCAATGAATGCAACTGAAAAGAAAATGCTAGAAATTCTGCAAAATTTGCGGAAAACATGCAATGTAGTCGGAGTTAAGGCTGAGTTTGAGGCCGAAGGTACTAGAACTGAAGAATTGCTTCGATTACTTGAGATAGCTCGTCGCGCAGACGTCAAAATCGCCTTAAAAATTGGTGGTTGTGAAGCTGTTCGAGATTTAATTGAGGCAAAACAGTTTGGTGTTGATTACATCATTGCTCCAATGGTTGAAACTCCCTACGCTTTGCAGAAATTTATTGACGCTAAAAATAAGGTGTACAACAAGGAAGAGCGTGCGGATGTAGATTTCTTAGTCAATATTGAAACTAAAACTGGCTTTGACCATCAACAAGAATTTGCTAAAGTTGCCTCAGCTCCAAATGGAATTCAGGGTTTAGTATTTGGTCGCGTTGACTATGTGGGATCTAAAGGGATGCCGCGTGATTCTGTAGATGATGCTGTTGTAACCGCAGATGTTATCCAGGTTGCTGCTAGCTGTAAGGCGCATAACCTCGATTTAGTGGTTGGTGGCGGAGTGTCTATCAATGCTGCTAGTAGTTTGGCTGCGATGAAAAAAGTGCATTTGACCAGATTTGAAACCCGAAAGATTATCTTTTCTTCCGATGCTTTATCTTCTAATGCTATACAAGAAGGACTTCTCAATGCGGTGCATTTTGAACTTCTTTGGCTCCTGAACAAGCGTGAGTTCTACTCGATCATTACCAATGAGGATGATAAGAGGATTGAAATGTTGGACGCGCGATGGAAATTGCTAAATAAGTAAGTGGATCATGATCCCCAAAGTCGGAATAGTTTAGTGAAAGAAGTGTTCAATTTTTCTTGCCGACTTTGTGGTTCAAGTCAGCTCTCAAATTTAATCAATTTGGGTGGTTTTCCGAATGCAGCGCAACATTTTTTAGATGATCTATCTGAGACGGATTCTGATATTCCAGTAGAGTTGCGCATCCATCAGTGTAGTTCTTGTGGCTTAGTACAGTTAGAGAATGAGCCCGTGAGTTACTACAGGGATGTAATCACAGCAGCTTCGCTATCTGCTGGCTCAAAAAATGCTCTTGTGCAAGAGTGGCAACCGTTTGTCGAAAAGTATGCTCTAGATGGTAAACGGGCCATTGAGATTGGTTCTGGAAGAGGAGACTTTTTAGAGGTTCTTGGGCGGTTAAATCTTCGTGCTATAGGTCTTGAGCACTCTCAGGAAAATGTAGTTTTCTCCAGGCAGAAGGGATTAGCAACCGAGCAAGGTTATCTACTTGATTGGGTGGATCAATCTTCCCAACAGTATTCGCTAGTCGTTTGCAACAATTTTCTTGAGCATCAGCCTCAAACCCATGCTTTCATAGCACAGATCCACTCACTATTGCATGATGATGGCGTTGTTTATATTTCAGTGCCTAATTTGGATTACTTGCTACAAAAGTCATGCTTGTATGAATTTGTAGCAGATCATCTAGTCTATTTCACTCAATCATCCTTAAGGCTTGCTTTTGAGATGAATTCTTTTGAGGTTTTAGAGCAATATCAAAAAAATAATGGTAATGATCTTGTTTTAGTTGCCAAGAAAAAAAATAGGCTAGATCTAACGCACGCAAAAGTGACAGTCGATGCAATTATTGAGTCGGTTAAAACAGTAGTTTTAAATGCAAGCAAGGGTGGCGAAAAAATCGCTATATGGGGTGCGGGGCACAGGGCGCTAGCACTGATGGCCATGGCCGATTTGCACGAAATTACCTGCGTAGTTGATTCTGCCAGCTTTAAGCAGGGCAAGTACACCCCTATTTTGCACAAAAAGATTATCAGCCCTGATATGTTTTTAGCTGCTAACTGTGATTTACTGATTGTGATGCTGCCGGGCAATTATTCTCAGCAGGTAATACAATTCTTGCAAGACAACAAATGCTCATGTAGGGTTATGGTATTTCAAGATCAGGTGATGCGCGTTAGCTAATGTAAATTTGGAGAGTAAAAATGAGTGATCAAGCCGCAGCTGTAATAAGACCAAGAATCCACTCGGCAAACAAAAGGCCGCTACAAGATATCTTACCTCTAAAAACACCTATTTCTGCTCACATTGATGTATCGAGCGTATGTAACTATAAGTGTAGTTTTTGTTTCCAAGCAGACATGGAGGGAATGAAAAAAGTTGGTCTAAAGCGTGGCTTTATGGATGTGGAGATGTTTAAAAAAATCGTAGATGATTGCGCCGCATTTCCAGAGAAAATCAAAAAAATTAAAATTGGTAACCACGGGGAGCCCACGCTAAATCCTGACGTTGTTGAGATGGTTGCGTATGCCAGAAAAAGTGATTGTGCAGACATTATTGAGATGTTTACCAATGGCTCAAAATTAGAGCCGGTAATTAATAAGGGTTTAGTTGAGGCTGGTTTACAGCGCATTAATATTTCTTTGGAGGGCTTAACGGATCAGCGATATATGGAAGTTGCCGGCGTAAAGCAGGTCTTTCAAGAGATTATTGATGGCGTGCGGGACTTATATGAGACCAAAACTAGGTTAAATAGTGATTTAAAAATTTATGTCAAGATTGCTGACCAAGCTCATGCGCTCAAAAAAGACTCAACAGAAATATTTGTATTAACTGAGGAGGAGAAAAAATATTTCTTTGATACCTTTGGCCCAATATGCGACGAAATTTTCGTTGAGAAGGTAGTTCCTCAGTGGGCTGAAACTCAGTTAACTAAGCAAAATGATGTTACGGAAACTGGGATGTATGGCCAATCCATCAGCGCATG
>Ga0214181_1000201_pt1 | contig 15811 bp, 15 predicted proteins | sample TroBogEpilimnion_19_FD_153019 | JGI IMG/M metagenome (GOLD analysis project Ga0214181, IMG submission 153019) | Freshwater microbial communities from Trout Bog Lake, WI - 05NOV2007 epilimnion | ecosystem: Environmental > Aquatic > Freshwater > Lake > Epilimnion/Euphotic zone | place: Trout Bog...
CTGAGTATTGGTCGAAGCTCTGGAAATCCTGAGCTAGATCGTCAAGCTCTCGCGATTGTGCGAGCCTCGGCTCCGTTTGGCGTGTTCCCAGAGCCGATGCAAAAACAAATTGATATCTTGGATTGGATTGCTACCTTTGACTTTACTCGGGATGGTGCTGACCGCCTAGAGTTGCGTCATTAGCAAATTCGCTTATCCTCTAGTTAAGATGAGCTCGAACGACACCCCCATTCATTTAGACACCGATCCCAGTCACTTTCCAGGTCTGGATGTGTATGCCGTAGTTGGAAATCCGATTGCCCATAGCAAGTCGCCGCAGATTCATGCGCAATTCGCTCAGCAATCTCAGCAAGCAATGCACTACGGATATCTTGCAGCCCCCTTGAATGGTTTTATGCAAACCGCAACCGCATTTTTTGCTGCGGGTGGTAAGGGCATGAACGTCACCGTTCCCTTCAAGCTAGATGCAACAGCATTTGCAGATATCCTTACGTCAAGAGCTGAGTTAGCAGGTGCAGTAAATACTTTGTGGATTCATTCTGGGAAAATCCATGGGGACAATACTGATGGGTCTGGTTTGGTCAAGGATCTATTGGCTCAGGGTATTCGTTTGCAGGATGCACGCATTTTGTTAGTCGGTGCTGGCGGTGCTGCACGCGGTGTCTTGGGGTCGCTCTTGGATCAAAAGCCACACGCTTTAGTCATTACCAATCGCTCGCTTGATAAAGCACAAGACTTGAGTAAGCTTTTTTCAGGCACAGCCAAAGTGCTGAATGTTGTTTTATCAGTTCGGTCTTTAGATGACCTTGAGAACGCTGCAATTACTGACACCCCATTTGATCTGGTCATCAATGCCAGCGCTGCGGGTTTAATAGATGAATCCCCACTAAGCGATCAGGCTGCAGCCAATATTTTTACACCTGCTAGCTTTGCCTATGACATGGTGTACGGCAAGAGTACGCCATTGATGAAGCAGGCCCTGCAGCGGGGTGCGCGAGTGAGTGATGGCTTAGGGATGTTGGTTGAGCAAGCTGCTGATGCATTCCAGATTTGGCGCGGACCTGAGGTGAGTGCCCATATTCAACCCCGTTCAGTCTTAGCTCAATTACGTTCTTGATTCAGTAATGCGTTGGTTTGCTTATCTTGCAAAATGCTTGCTCAGTGGCTTGATTGTCATGCAGCTCTATTTTGTTCTGCAGATCAGTTTGTGGTCTTGGTTCAATCCTAGCAATACCGCTTTCGAGAGAGCAGAGCGCTGGCGCTTATGTGGCATGCATTGGTCTTGCGGATTGCGTTCCGATTGGGTTCCCTACCAGCAGATTTCGTCAAACTTAAAACGTGCTGTACTGGTCAGTGAAGACGATATCTTTTTTCAGCACCATGGTGTCCGTGTAGAAGATATGGAAAAAGCCTGGGAAAAGAATCAGCAGCGAAAAGGACAATCTAAGACAGCCTTACGAGGTGGCTCAACGATTACCCAGCAGCTTGCTAAAAACTTATTTCTGTCCTCAGAGCAGGATTACTTGCGCAAAGGTCAAGAGCTTCTCATTACTGCTTATTTAGAGCTGATCCTTCCCAAACAAAGATTATTTGAGATCTATCTCAACTCCGTCGAGTGGGGTGAGGGCGTCTTTGGCGTGGGGGCAGCGAGCCAACATTATTTTGCGATTAGTCCAGCGGCCTTATCTCGTGAAGAGTCTGCAGCCCTAGCCTCGGCGCTACCGGCACCAAAGTGTTTTGATAAGGCCCAATATTGTCGTAGGGGCAGTATTGATTACCCCCTTCGTCAAGAATTTATTCTGGAGAATATGGATCGGGTTGCGTTGTCACCAAACCCAAAAAGTCACTCTCGTTAATTCAAGCTATAGCGGCGTTTAGAGCATCCCTTGTGCTCAGCGCTACTTTTCTTGCGGCCTGATCAAAGTCTTCACCACTACTTGCATACAAAATCGCTCGAGAGGAATTAATGATCATGCCAGTGCCGGGTTTTTGAGTAACGCTTCCGGCTTTAACGGTTGCTTCAATATCGCCACCTTGCGCCCCAATTCCAGGAATGAGCAGTGGCATATCGCCGACTAGATTTCTGACCTTAGCAATTTCCTCTGGGAAGGTAGCGCCAACGACTAATCCAATTTGACCCGAGGTATTCCATTTGCTTGCAGCGAGCTTAGCTACCTCGATATAGAGCGGTTCACCAGATGATACATTCCGGAGAAATTGCAAATCAGATCCCCCTGGATTGGAGGTGCGACAAAGAACAATCACGCCTTTCTCAGGGTAACGCAAATAGGGCTCAATTGAATCGAATCCCATATAGGGATTCACAGTCACTGCATCTGCACCATAGCGCTCAAATGCCTCAAGGGCGTAATGTTCTGCGGTACTACCAATGTCTCCCCGCTTGGCATCCAGAATGACCGGAATATGGGGGTAATGCGTCTTGAGGTGGGCAATGAGTTTCTCGAGTTGAGCCTCCGCGCCCTGCGAGGCAAAGTAGGCAATTTGGGGCTTGAAGGCGCAGACAAGATCTGCTGTGGCATCAGCAATTGCTTTGCAGAATTCAAAAATGGGCTCAGGTTTGTCGGCTAAGGAGGCCGGTATTCTTTTGGGGTCGGGGTCAAAACCCACACACAGCATGCTGCCTTGAGAAGCCCATGCAGCTTGGAGTTGCTGGGTAAAGCTAGGGGACTTGGTATTCATCGGCTTCAGCCTTCATTTATCGAAACTGTCATGAGCTATAGGATAAACTAGCGCACATTCCTTAGGAGTTCACCATGATCAACTTGTTCGTCCTGCAAAATGGCCGCCTCTCTCAAGAGCAAGTCGAAGATCGCAATGAATTATTGCAATATACCAACCCCATTTGGATTGACGTAGTTGATCCAGAAGAAGAGGAGCTCCTCTGGATTAAAGAGGCCTTTGGTGTCTTGCTCCCAGAATTGGATGATTTGGGCGACTTAGAGGCATCCGCTCGCTATTTTGAGGCGGATGATGGTCATCTACACATTCGTACTGATTTCTTATTGGATGAAGAAGAAGTCTCCCGCAACATTCGGGTCGCTTTTGTCCTAACTAAGCAAGTTTTATTTTCGATTCATGACGAAGATTTGCCGGTCTTTAGATTGGTCCGTTTGCGCGCGCGTTTGCGTCCGGGATCCGTCAGTAACGCCAAAGATGTTTTGCTGGATTTATATTCAACTGATGCTGAGTATTCTGCTGATGCTTTGGAAGAAGTCTACGAGAACCTGGAGCGTGCAGGACACCAAGTGTTATCGGATGACATCAACGATGCCACCGCAGCTGAAGTGTTAGAGACAATCGCTAAGGAAGAAGATACCAACGGCCATATTCGTCGCAATGTGATGGATACCCGCCGCGCACTTTCTTTTTTAATGCGCAGCAAACTACTCTCAGATGAGCAGCAAGAAGAAGCGCGCCAAATTCTGCGTGACATTGACTCTCTTGAAAACCATACTGCTTTCCTCTTCGATAAGATTAACTTCTTGATGGATGCGACGGTAGGTTTCATTAACTTGAACCAAAGTAAGATCATTAAGATCTTCTCAGTGGTATCGGTTGCCTTAATGCCGCCAACCCTGTTAGCCAGTATTTGGGGTATGAACTACAAGTACATGCCTGAGTTGGATCTCTTTTTGGGATACCCAGCCGCATTGGGCTTAATGGTGGTATCAGCCATTATTCCTTTATGGTATTTCCACCACAAAGGTTGGATGAAGTAATTATTTCAGCAGCGTCAGCAGTTCTGTTAAAGCGTAAGCACAAGCCTGCTCTCGAATCGCTTGTCGATCGCCAGTGAATAACTGGGTTTTGCAAACCGTCGACTCCATCACCGACCAGGCAAAGCAGACCGTTCCAACTGGCTTCTGTGGTGATCCACCCGTAGGACCCGCGATGCCGGTGATAGCAACGCCCACATTGACTGCTGCATTTCTTCGGGCACCTTCTGCCATCGCTTTAGCCACTGGCTCACTCACTGCCCCAAATGATTCAATCGTTTCAGGAGGCACTCCAAGACACTCTGCTTTAGCTACATTGCTATAAGTGATGTAGCCTCTCTCAAACCAATCGCTTGATCCAGCTAGCTCGGTTAGCGTGGCACAAACGAGGCCGCCAGTACAGGATTCTGCAAGCGCAATCCTCCACGATTTTTGGATCAGGACGATGGATAACGCTTTTGCCAAGCTGGATGATGAATGCATATTATTTGAGTAGAGATTGTCCAAGTGCGATCACGAGAAGCGTAAAAAAAGCAGCAGCGAGATCGTCAATCATGATGCCAAAGCCCTGCCATAGATTGGCTTTCAGCGAGTAGGTGCTGGCCGATTGAGCATCTTCAGTAGCTTTGAAGTAACGATCGATCATCCCGATTGGACCAGGCTTGATGGCATCAAAAAACCGAAAGAGAATAAATGCAATCACTTGCAGCCAAATTGCGGTTGGCATGATGATGACTAGCACTAGCCAGAAGGCCACAATCTCATCCCAAACAATACCGCCGAAATCTTTTTTACCCAACTCTTCGCTAACTTGACCGCAGACCGAGCAGCCCAGTACAAAGCTCAAAGCGATGACCCAAAGCCAATCTTCTGAAGAAAAAATAGCTTGCCCAAGGTAGAAGGCCCCCCATGCCCACAGCGTGCCTGCGGTGCCTGGTGCGATGGGGCTGAGACCGCTGCCAAAACCAAATGCGAGCGTGCGACCCGCAGTTTGAAATACCCACTTAAAGGAGGGTGAGTTGCTGGGAAGTTTGATGGGAAGCTTCATGCGAAGTGATCAAATGATTGCATTAATTTTGCCCCAGCTTCGGCACTCCATTGTTGACCATCCCAACCAATCAAGGTGATCTTCGCTTCGGTAGATGCGGGAGTGTGGATTTCTCCAATCCGAGTTAGCGCTAAGGTCAATTTTTTACTTAGCGCTTCAATTGCTGATGTATTTTCAGCGGCGGCAGTAAAGCAGATTTCATAATCATCGCCACCATTGGCTGCGCATTGATCCTGTAATGCTTGACTCTGTCGAAGCAGGGTTTTGGATTTAGGTAAGTTTGCCAAGAAAATATTGGCATCTACCTGAGAAGCATCCAGAATGTGTTGTAGGTCGCCCAGCAGACCATCGGAGACGTCTAGGGCTGCGCTAGCAAAATTCTGTAACGCGATTCCTAATGCCACTCTGGGGGTGGGTTGATGTAGGCGAGCCTCAATCATTTTGAGTTGATCGGCAGGCAAATCAATTTCATGACGCAGTGCAGCAAGTGCGAGTCTCGCATCACCTAAGGAGCCAGAGACCCAAATCTGATCTCCAGGCTTAGCACCTGAACGTTTAATGGCTGCCCCCTTTGCAACAGTGCCTAGGGCGCTAATACAGATATTGAGAGGCCCCTTGCAGGTATCTCCACCAATTAAAGGGCAAGAAAATTCCTTGGCCGCTTGAAACAGACCATTGCTAAAGGATTCCAGCCAGTGGCTATCGGCTTGAGGGAGGGCCAGCGCAAGCGTAAAGCCTAAGGGCTTAGCGCCCATCGCTGCCAGGTCTGAGAGGTTGACTGCCAGGGCTTTGTAGCCGAGCCATTCGGGGTTGGCGTCGCTAAAAAAGTGCCGACCTTCAACCAGCATATCGGTAGTCACTGTGAGCTCTTCATGGGCTTTGGTAGCCACTAACGCGCAATCATCCCCAATGCCCATCACAACCCCTGAGTCATCTGAAAAACCCATGGCTTTTGCCTTGGATTTAAAAAATGCCTCAATCAGCTCAAATTCAGAAATTAGCTTGCTGGAAGGAGAAGTCATGCCCTCATTTTAGGGTGCTTGGAAGTAAGTCATCTAGGAGGAATAGAATTACAGTCTTCATTCTGTTTTATTGACGAGTAATTTCATGAGTTCATCTGGCGATACCAAAGAGCAACAAATTGCATCCCTAAGAGAAGCAGCCCTTCACTATCACGAGTTTCCAGTGCCCGGCAAAATTGAAATTGCCCCCACTAAACAGCTCACTAATCAACGCGATCTAGCACTAGCCTACACCCCGGGTGTTGCTGCTGCCTGTGAAGAGATTGCTAAAGACCCCGCAAATGCATTTCGTTATACCGCTCGTGGTAACTTGGTGGGCGTCATCACCAACGGCACCGCAGTCTTAGGATTAGGCAATATTGGACCGCTTGCAAGTAAACCCGTAATGGAAGGGAAGTCTGTCCTCTTTAAAAAATTTGCAGGCATTGATGTTTTCGATATCGAAGTCAATGAAAACGATCCCGATAAATTAGTGGAGATCATTGCAGCACTCGAGCCTACCTTCGGCGGCATTAATCTTGAAGATATCAAGGCGCCTGATTGTTTCGTGGTTGAACGCAAACTTCAAGCGCGCATGAAGATCCCCGTCTTTCATGATGACCAGCATGGCACTGCGATTGTGGTCGCTGCGGCGATTATTAATGGCCTGAAGGTAGTCGGCAAAGAGCTTGGCAAGGTCAAGCTGGTAACTTCAGGAGCTGGAGCGGCAGCTTTGGCTTGTCTAGACTTGCTGGTAGATTTGGGAATTGCTCGTGAAAATATATGGGTAACCGATTTAGCGGGTGTGGCTTACAAAGGCCGCAAGGAGTTAATGGATCCCGAGAAAGAGCCATTCTGCCAAGACACTAAATTAAGAACATTGGCGGAAGTGATCGAGGGTGCGGATATTTTCTTGGGCTTATCTGCTGGCGGCGTACTAAAGCAAGACATGGTCAAGAAAATGGCTGATAAGCCATTAATTTATGCGCTTGCTAACCCCACTCCAGAAATCTTGCCTGAGGAAGTCAAGGCAGTCCGTCCAGATGCTGTCATGGCAACAGGACGGACCGATTATCCCAATCAAGTAAACAACGTTCTGTGTTTCCCATTTATTTTCCGTGGGGCTCTAGACGTTGGCGCCACGACGATTACTCGCGGCATGGAAGTGGCTGCAGTCAAGGCTGTCGCTGAATTGGCACAGGCAGAGCAGAGCGAAGTAGTCACATCGGTTTACGGTAATGACAACTTATCCTTTGGCCCTGATTATTTGATTCCGAAGCCATTCGACCCTCGCTTAATTACGGCAATTGCACCTGCAGTAGCTAAAGCGGCCATGGATGATGGCGTTGCACTTCGTCCAATTAAAGACTTCGACGCTTATCGCAATCAGTTGCAGCAATTTGTGTACCACTCTGGTACTTTGATGAAACCCTTATTCAATATTGCTAAACGGGTTCCTGCAAATCAAAAACGAATAGTTTTTGCTGAAGGTGAGGATGAGCGTGTATTACGCGCAGTGCAAATTGCGTTGGATGAAAATTTAGCAGTACCAATTTTGATTGGTCGCCCCGAGGTGATTGAGTATCGGATTGATAAATTTGGCCTGCGCATGAAACCGGGCGTTGACTTTGAGATTGTGAATCCTGAAAGTGATGCTCGCTTTAGAGATTTCTGGCAGACCTATCTTGCGCTTACCGAGCGCAAAGGCGTCACACAAACCTTTGCCAAGCTCGAGATGCGCCGCCGCCATACATTAATTGGCTCGATTCTGATCAGTAAGGGTATGGCTGATGGGATGATTTGTGGCACGGTTGGGAATTCGGCAACGCACCTCAAGTACATCGATGAAGTAATTGGTCACGAAGCTGGTGCGACTGTCTATGGCGCAATGTCTGGATTGGTTTTGCCTGGTCGCCAAGTCTTCTTGGTCGATACCCACATTAATCTTGATCCGAGTGCCGCAGAGTTGGCTGAAATTACCTTGATGGCTGCAAGTGAAATGCGCAAGCTTGGAATTGCGCCTAAAGTTGCCCTGTTGTCGCATTCGAACTTTGGCTCTAGTAATGCGCCTTCAGCAGTCAAGATGCGTGAAGTCTTGGCCTTAATTCAGAAGGCCGATCCCACTCTTGAAGTGGATGGAGAGATGCATGGAGATAGTGCTTTAGACGAATCCATTCGTTCTAGCGCGGTTACCTCATCACCGCTCAAGGGCGACGCGAATCTCCTCGTTCTTCCCAATATTGACGCTGCCAACATTTCTTACAACTTGTTAAAGACTGCGGCTGGTAATGGTGTTTCCATTGGACCTCTGCTTTTAGGGGTGGCTAAGCCGATTCATATCTTGACCCCGGCTGCCACAGTCCGCAGGATTGTGAATGTGACCGCTTTGACTGTTGTAGAGGCTGCTAGCAACGCACGCGGGCTTTCCTAAACGGGATTAATATATGTAAGTTAGTATTTACTTACATATATTAATATTATATAAATCAATGACTTATATAATAAGCACATAATTCGGGCTTGATTTGATGACGTGATCGGGGTAACCTAGCATCCATCATGAATAATCAACCTGAAAACACCAGCTCAGCAGTCTGGGATGAACATAGTCGGGCTGAAAGTTGGGATAGCTCTGATCGTCTTGAGACCGAATCTTCAGCAGCCAACGTTTATGCCCAAGGCGGTTTATCCCGTTTGCAAAATTTTGCAGCTAACCAAGCTACCGGAAAAAAAGTGACCGCTTCGTGGCGTGCTGCTTTAGCAGTCCGCGATGCTGGACCGCCTGCAATGTTGCGTAGCGTGCGCACTAATATTGTTCAGTCCATCCGCGCGTTCCGTACGCCAGATTTGGCTGAGGCCGCTAGTGAACTTGGTCAACATTTCATTTATGCAAATTGCGCAAACGCGATGACTAAGGGCGAGGTTTTAGAAGCCATTGCTAATGCGTATATGTTTACTAAACAACAGGCTAAAAATTTCGATCCATTGTTAGATTCTTTGACAACGATGGTCGATAAGGCGGGCCCTCAGCCTGGTTTCGTAGTGGTATTGGAAGGCTTGCCTTGCACACAAAAATTTGACAAAGAAGCCCGCGAGACTTTGCTTGATGTGTTCCGTGACGCTGTTGACTTCTGGTCAGAGCGTCGCATCCCATATCGAGTGTTCTACTCTTTCGCCTAAGCCTTTAGGAGCCAAGGCTCCAGACAGTATTGACGGCCGTAATCGCAACGATTCCGGCCGTTTCTGTTCTGAGAACCCGCTCACCCAAAGAAACCTTTTGATACCCCGCAGCCTGCGCTAGCGCTTCTTCTTCGGGTGAATGCCCGCCCTCTGGACCAATTAGCAAAATGACATCTTGTGGCGGCATTTTGCTCAGCACCGAGACCATGCTAACGGTAGCATCTGGACTCAGAAGCAGCTTTAAGGAGGTAGCAGGGCTCTGCAAAAATTCCTCAAAGTTTTGGATATGCTCCAAATCAGCTAGGACGGTTCGATCGCATTGTTCGCAAGCCGCTTGAATGATTCCTTGCCAATGCGCCAGTCTTTTCTGAGCCCGCTCTGCATCGCTCGTACGATTTAATTTGATGACAGAGCGTTCACATTGCAAGGGAATGATTTTCTGGACGCCAGTTTCAACCGCTTTTTCAACAATCCAATCCATTTTGTCGCCGCCAGCTAGTGCTTGAGCCAAAGTAATGGCGTAAGGGGTTTCTCGATGGATGTCGGTCCGAATAGCGCTTAATTCCACTTCCCCGGTTTTTTTACCCAAAGAGAGCAATTTGGCGCTGGCTACCTGGCCTCGTCCATCAAAGACGGGAAAGGTCTCCCCAGGCTCAATGCGCCTGACACGGAGATGATGAGCCACCTCCGGATTAAGGGTAGTCGGCTTTTGGGTTTCCCATGGCCCGGGAAGATAAAATTGAGGCATTACTGAAATATAGCCAATTTATTTTCCAAGAGAGCCTTTTTACGATGTCAAACCTTCAAATTCGAATGGCTAATGCCATTCGCGCTCTTTCAATGGATGCAGTTCAACAAGCAAACTCGGGGCATCCAGGTATGCCGATGGGCATGGCAGATATTGCTGTTGCCTTATGGAACGATCATTTGAAACACAATCCAACTGATCCACATTGGATGAACCGCGATCGCTTTGTTTTATCCAATGGTCATGGTTCGATGCTGCTCTACTCCTTGTTGCATCTCACCGGCTACGACTTACCGATTGGCGAGCTAAAAAATTTCCGTCAATTGCACAGTAAAACTCCCGGACATCCCGAGTATGGAATCACTCCTGGGGTAGAGACCACGACAGGTCCATTAGGTCAAGGCATCTCTAATGCGGTTGGCATGGCGCTTGCTGAAAAATTATTAGCAGAAGAATTTAATCGTCCTGGCCACGACATCGTGAATCACTACACCTACGTATTTTTAGGTGATGGTTGTTTGATGGAGGGCATCAGTCATGAAGTCTGTTCATTGGCAGGCACTCTCAAGTTAAATAAACTGATTGCCTTATGGGATGACAACGGTATCTCAATCGATGGCAAGGTCGTGTCTTGGTTCAATGAAGACACGCCTAAACGTTTTGAAGCCTACGGCTGGAATGTGATTCGCAATGTGGATGGTCATGATGCTGAAGCAGTATCTGCGGCAATTGCACAGGCGAAGAAGAGCGACAAACCCTCCTTAATATGCTGTAAGACTGCGATTGGTCAGGGTGCGCCTAATATGGCTGGCAGCGATAAGGTGCATGGCTCCCCATTGGGCGCAGATGAAATTGCCGCTACCCGTGTGGCTCTCAACTGGCCTTATGCGCCCCTTGAAATTCCGCAAGATATTTATCAAGCGTGGGATTTTAAAAAGCGTGGTCAAGCGGTAGAGCATGAATGGAATAAAGATTTTCAGTCCTACAAAACAAAATATCCTGAGCTTGCTTCTGAATTGCAGCGTCGTATGCAGGGGGATTTATCAAAAGATTTTAGTAAGACTGTTAAAGAATATTTAGAGCGTTGCCAAAGCAAGGCAGAAACAATTGCAACTCGTAAGGCAAGTCAAAATGCGATCGAGGCTTTAGCTCCCGCACTTCCAGAATTCATGGGTGGCTCTGCTGATCTCACTGGATCGAACTTAACCAATTGGAGCGCTTGTAAACCCGTTCGAGCGAATCAATGGGGTAATCACATTAATTATGGTGTCCGAGAATTCGGTATGAGCGCCATCATGAATGGTATTGCTCTGCATGGTGGCTACATCCCTTTTGGCGGTACCTTTTTAACTTTCTCAGACTACAGTCGTAACGCCATCCGGATGGCAGCGTTGATGAAGTTACGGAGTATCTTTGTTTTTACCCATGACTCTATTGGTTTGGGTGAAGACGGTCCGACACATCAATCCGTTGAGCATGTTGCCAGCTTGCGTTTAATTCCGAATCTCATGGTTTGGCGTCCTTGCGATACCTCTGAAACAGCCGTGGCTTGGGTCTGTGCAGTAGAGCGTAAGCATGGGCCAAGTGCCTTAATTTTCAGTCGGCAAAACTGCCCCTTCGTAGCTCGCAGTGCGCAGCAAATTAAAGATATTGCGCGGGGCGGCTACGTCTTGCGTGATTCCAAATCTACACCGTCTGCGGTGATTATGGCGACGGGCTCTGAAGTGGGATTGGCATTACAAACTGCAGAACGTTTAGAGGAAGAGGGTATTGCAATTCGGGTTGTCTCGATACCATCTACCAGCGTATTTGATCAGCAAGATCCTGCATACAAAGCAGGCATTTTGCCAGCTGGTATACCTCGCATTGCAGTTGAGGCAGGCGTTAGTGATTTTTGGTGGAAGTATGCTTGCGCAGCAGTCCATGGTGTCGATACCTTTGGTGAGTCTGCGCCTGCTGCACAGCTCTATGAATACTTTGGTTTAACTGTCGACCAGATTTCAAAAACAGTTCGACAAGTCATTAGTCAGCAATAAGTTCTGATTAACGAATAGATTTAAGATTAGCAAGGAAAAGAAGATGACGATTCGTGTTGCAATTAATGGTTATGGAAGAATTGGGCGCATGGTCTTGCGCGCCCTTTATGAGGATCAAGCCAACGGTAAGCCAAGGCGTGATATCAAGATTGTGGCGATCAATGCGATGGGTGATATTGATATCAATGCCCATCTCACGCAATATGACTCAGCCCATGGACGCTTTCCTGGTGAGGTGAAGGTGGACGGCGATTGCATGGTGGTGAATGGTGATCGCATCAAGATGTTTTCGACCCGCAATCCACTGGAAACCCCTTGGGGCGAGTTGGGAGTCGATTTGGTATTGGAATGCTCTGGCAAGTTCACCTCCAAAGAAAAAGCGATGGTGCATATTCAGCAGGGCGCTAAGAAGGTGTTAATTTCTGCTCCAGGCGAAAAGGATGTTGATGCGACGATTGTCTATGGCGTGAATCAAAATGTATTGAAGCCAAGTGATATTGTTGTTTCAAATGCGAGTTGCACTACAAATTGTTTGGCGCCATTAGTCAAACCTCTGCTCGAAAAAATTGGTATTGAATCTGGTTTGATGACCACGATTCATGCCTTTACGAATGATCAAGTGCTCACCGATGTGTATCACAAGGATATGCGTCGAGCACGCTCTGCAGTCAGTAGCATGATTCCAACCAAGACCGGCGCTGCCAAAGCAGTAGGTTTGGTATTGCCTGCATTGGCTGGACGTTTTGATGGATTTGCGATGCGTGTCCCAGTGATTAATGTGTCAGTGGTCGATCTCACTTTTGCAGCGAGTCGTGCAACCAGTGTGGATGAAGTGAATACGATCTTGAAGGCTGCGAGTGAGGGCGAATTAAAAGGCATTTTGGGATTCAATACCTTGCCTTTGGTATCGATCGACTTCAATCATGATCCCCGTCCCAGCATTTATGACGCTTCACAGACCCGAGTTTCTGCTGACGGTAAGTTAGTGAAAGTTTTGGCTTGGTACGACAATGAATGGGGTTATTCAGTGCAGATGCTCAACGCTGCTGAAGCCCTGATGGCAGTCAAATGAGCTGGATGGCTTAAAAAGCCAAAAAGTACCTGTTTTATGTGAAAAAGACCTCAAATTGAGGTCTTTTTTATTATTTCTGCTTATTTCTACAGTTTTTCTTGAGACAGTGTCCATACATTGCTAGAGCGTGCTCCTGAAGTCTGAAACCCAGGTTTTTGGCAATATCCTTTTGCCTTTTTTCAATTGCCTCGTCCACAAACTCTTCTACGTGGCCGCAGTCAAGGCAAACCAGGTGATCATGGTGCTGTCCTTCGTTAAGCTCATAAATTGCCCTACCATCACCTTTGCTGGACTCAAAATGGCTCCTCAGGAGCAACCCAGCTTGCTCAAATTGGGTCAGTACCCGATAAACGGTGGCTAAGCCGATTTCATGGTCATCTTTTGCCAAGGCAACGTGGACATCCTCAGCACTGAAGTGGGTGCCCGCATTTTGATGGAAAAAATCCAAGATTTTCATTCTTGGACCAGTGGCTTTGAGGCCAATATCGCGTAAATCTGCAGTAGTAGGGTTTTGGTTCGTGGCCATGGCTTTGGGAGCTAAAATCAATGTCTTAATGATACGGCCAGCTATGCAAAATTGCTCTCAACTTTTTAGTCGTTTTTTAAAACCCTCTGCCGAAGGTTTTTATGCACCTTTACGTCTAATTGGCTTTCTTGGGCTTTTGCTGGGAGTGCTTGGCATGAGTGCTTGCTCTACCGCGGTAGATGACACTCAGCGTGTTTGGGCTAATAAGATTTTTCAACCCTATGTTCCTGACGTGGTTCAGGGAAACTTTATATCCAGCGAACAGTACTCCAAGTTGGAATTAGGGATGTCCCGTGAACAGGTTCGCCAAATCATGGGAACTCCTTTGCTTGCAGATTACTTTCATGCCAACCGTTGGGACTACGTGTTTGAATTTAAGCGTGATGGTCAGAAGATCGCAAAAGATCGTCGTGTCACGATATTTTTTGATGGAAACAAAGTTGTGAAATTTGATGGGGATGCACTTCCTACTGAGGTGGAATTGGTAGCAGAGATTGACAACTACTCTAAAACCAAGCGTAGCTTTTGGCAAAGAATTACTGGTACTGGAAAAGCTCCAGTGGCCCCTCCTTTGCAGCAGCCTGAATTGTTAGTTCCTAGTAAAACAGAAGCCGTGTCGACAAGCTCAACACCTCCTGCTAGTGCTACATCAATAAGCGACAACAATATAACTACCACCAAGCAGTAGAAAAAGAGATGACGATGAAAATTGCAATTGCCGGTGCTACTGGTAGGATGGGAAAGATGCTCATTGAAGCGGTGCTCAACACGTCTGACACACAATTGGTTGGAGCTATTGAGCATGCAGGCTCTTCTCAAGTAGGTGAGGATGCTGGTGCATTTTTGGGTAAGAAAACAGGGGTCACGATCACTACAGATATTGCTGCTGCACTGAGTGGTGCGGAATACTTAATTGATTTCACGCGCCCTGAAGGAACGATGGCGCATTTGGCGGTTGCGCAAAAGACCGGTAGCAAAATGATTATTGGCACTACCGGCTTGAATGCCGAGCAGCTCGATTCCCTCAAGATCGCTTCTAAAAATTTAGCAATCGTGTTTGCGCCCAATATGAGTGTGGGCGTGAATGTCACCTTTAAGTTATTGGAAGTCGCAGCAAAAATGTTGAGCGAAGGCTATGACATTGAAGTCATCGAAGCGCATCATCGCCATAAAGTGGATGCTCCGTCCGGTACTGCTTTGCGCATGGGCGAGGTGATTGCTGAGGCTCTGGGTGAAAAGCTTGACGAAGTGGCGGTCTTCGCTCGTGAAGGTCACACTGGTGAGCGTAAGCAGGGCAGCATTGGCTTTGCGACTATTCGGGGTGGCGATATTGTGGGGGATCACACGGTCTTATTCGCAGGCGAAGGTGAGCGAATTGAGATTAGTCACAAATCTTCTAGCCGTCAGTCTTACGCTCAAGGCTCTTTGCGGGCTGCACGTTTTCTGCAAAAACAAGCAACAGGCTTATTCGATATGCAGGATGTATTGGGCTTGCGTAATTAAAACAAGAAGAAAAGAGTTGTTCTGAATGAGCAAGGACTATGACTACCGCAAAATAGAAGCGGCAGCACGAGCTGACTGGGAGTCGGCACAGGTTTATCGCGTCACTGAAGATGCCAAAGACTCAACAGGAAATCTAAAGCCGAAGTACTACGCTTGTTCCATGTTGCCCTATCCTTCGGGCAAGTTGCATATGGGTCACGTGCGCAACTACACCATCAATGATGTGATGGCACGTCAGCTGCGCATGCAGGGCTATAACGTTTTGATGCCCATGGGCTGGGATGCATTTGGTATGCCTGCCGAGAATGCAGCGATTCAGAATAAAGTGCCTCCTGCAAAATGGACCTACGACAACATTGCTTATATGAAGAAGCAAATGGCTGCAATGGGTCTTGCAATTGACTGGTCTAGAGAGGTAGCTACTTGCAGTCCCGATTACTACCGCTGGAATCAGTGGCTCTTTTTAAAGATGTTGGAAAAAGGGATTGCTTATCGCAAAACTCAAGTAGTGAATTGGGATCCGATTGATCAAACGGTCTTAGCCAACGAACAAGTGATCGATGGGCGTGGTTGGCGTTCTGGTGCTTTAGTTGAGAAACGCGAAATTCCTGGTTACTACTTCAACATTACTGCTTATGCAGAATCCCTCTTAGATGGCCTGGAAGATTTAGGTTGGCCAGAACGCGTCAAGACCATGCAGCAAAATTGGATTGGTAAAAGCAAAGGCGTTCGCTTCTCCTTTAAGCATGAGATTAAAGGACATGATGGCCAGTTCATTCAGGATGGTCGCTTGTATGTTTTCACCACCCGCCCAGATACGATTATGGGCGTCACTTTCTGTGCTGTAGCTGCCGAGCATCCATTGGCAACTAAGGCTGCTGCAAGCAATCCAGAGTTGGCTCGTTTTATTGAGAAATGCAAGCAGGGCAGTGTGATTGAAGCTGATCTCGCCACCCAAGA
>Ga0214181_1000212_pt1 | contig 15501 bp, 16 predicted proteins | sample TroBogEpilimnion_19_FD_153019 | JGI IMG/M metagenome (GOLD analysis project Ga0214181, IMG submission 153019) | Freshwater microbial communities from Trout Bog Lake, WI - 05NOV2007 epilimnion | ecosystem: Environmental > Aquatic > Freshwater > Lake > Epilimnion/Euphotic zone | place: Trout Bog...
TGTCTTACTGCTTCAGATTTAAACTCCTCCGCAAACCGTTCCTTTGCCATTATTACCTCCGCTATGTTTAATTAAACTATAACGGTGTCTAGCGTAGTGTGGGAAGTCCACTCATTCAGATTTGAAGTTAGATACCTGTTTATTGATTCATTCCAATTGATATCCTTAAGTTCTTCGTACCAATCTGATGGTAAATGAGAATTCAATTCATCATAGTTTCTAATACGACTCACTCTTTGTTTGGCTGAACTATTCTTTGTGGAATGTTTGATACGTCCATTAACAATAGACTCTAACTCTAAATCTACATTTCTCTCGAATCCGTATTTCCAGAATTCTGTCAAAGTCTCAACAGAGTTATCAAAAGCTGGAACAAGATCACTTTCATTTACTTCATATCGTAGAAATTCATCTGAGTTCTTATATAACCTCGAGAAATACACTCCACGTTTAAAACCAGAGTTAATGTCCAAGTATTTTGAAATAGAGAGTAATTTATAAACTTTCTTGATAGCCTCATCTTTTGGATATCTTGATGCTGGTTGTCCTTTCTCATTTGTCTCTACTAAGTAATGATGGTAAACCTCTGGAAATCTTACTTTCAACCAACGTCTCATCGATTTCCATAAGTCATCAGAAGGTTTAAGTGGAGTTTCACCACTAGTTAGTCCTAATTTACGAATATAAGGTTGTAATCCATCGTATTGAGTCAGTTTCTTATCACCAAACAACGATGTCGTTTCAAAACAGACCAGTTTGTCTCCATATTTCTGTTCCCACATCTTACAAACTTCGTCACTAAGACAAAGTAACGACATCAACTTTCCACCATTAAATAGTCTTCCGAAAGGTTGAAGAGTCATAATAGTTGTTCCACAGGCCATATTTTTTGATCTACCACCTTGTGAGAAGACACGACTGTAGAGTTCGTTAGAACCATCAAATAGAATCTGATTTCTAGGTGACAGAAACATCATTGAAGATGCAATATTCAAGATACCAAGATATTTTTTAGAGGTTTTGTCTACTACCAAGATTTTTAGAGAACGTCCGATCACACCGTCATTACGACTACTAGCGATCATTGTTCTTAAAATATTCCATACTCTAACTAGTTTCTCATCTCGATAATATGTTTCATAAACTTCATCCCCCCAAATCGTTATTTTGGGTATTTCACATGTATCACTCACGAGTATCAGTTCAGGCTTAATATCTTTATAAGAGTCCTTTGAACTGGGTTTCCAGATGTTGTCTTTGATTTGATGTATTTCTTTGATATTTTGACTTGATACAAATTTATTTATTTCATCGTACTTATGTTTCAACATGAACTTCTGTATTTCGAAGTCTGCCGTAATGTTTAATTCGTTTATTATGATAGTTCTTAGATCGTTATCTAGATCCTCAATTTCAGATGGATCTAATAATTTAGTTGGATTAATTCTCAACCAATCATCATATTGTTCTTTTTGATTCTTAAATGAATCCATATGACTATCGATTTTTTTTCATTTTCACCAATGTTTTTTTAACTTCTTCACTTAGTGAAAAAGTACCAAAACTCTCGATGTTTACTTGATTTTTTTTGACTAACTCTTCAGAAATGAGAGTAAAAATAGAATCTACAATTTTTTCGATTTGTTCAAGTTTCATTTCTGTTTGAAACTTCAGATACAGTTTCTGTGATAGTTCTTTTTTTGTAATCATTTAACTCTCGTATTCGAATTTTGATAGTTCGTATCTTGAGTAAGGTATATACGACTCACGTATGGCTATTTTTCTTCGAGTAACAAAAACTAACTCTGGGTAATAAGATAGTCCTGTTGGAGTTTTTATATTTTTATCATTTAGATAATCAGCTATCTGTTGATCGGACATTCCCTCTCGATGTAAAGACATTATAAAATCATGTCTTGAATTTGATTTTGATGGAATTCCTTTATTAATCAAGTAGTTAGAATATATACTCACTTCAAAATAAAATGACCTTTTAGATTTTAAAAAAAGTATCGGGAAACTACTCGACTGTCACAGATTTAGCAAGATTACGTGGTTTGTCTACGTCCGTTCCTTTAAGCAAGGCTGCATGATAGGCCAATATCTGAACAGGAATCGTGTGAAGGATTGGAGACAGCACACCTACATGGCGTGGTGTACGAATAACGTGAACACCTTCACTCTCCGCAAAATGACTGTCAGCATCAGCAAATACAAAGAGCTGACCACCTCGTGCTGCAACCTCTTGCATGTTAGACTTCACTTTTTCAAGCAGTGCATCATTCGGTGCAATCACAACGATAGGCATATCGCTATCTACAAGCGCCAATGGGCCATGTTTGAGTTCCCCAGCAGGATAAGCCTCAGCATGAATGTATGAGATCTCCTTGAGCTTTAGCGCGCCCTCTAGGGCGATTGGATAATGGATGCCTCGACCCAAAAATAAGGCGTGCTGTTTGTTTGCAAATGCTTTTGCCCACTCACGAATTTGAGGCTCTAGGTTCAGGGCATGCTGCACGCTCACAGCTAACTGACGAAGCGCGTTAAGGTATTGATGCTCTTGCGTCCTATTGAGAAGACCACGCTGCTTTGAGAGTGTCGCCGCCAAGGTAAAGAGGGCTACTAACTGTGTCGTAAATGCCTTGGTCGATGCCACGCCAATTTCAGCGCCTGCACGTGTGTAAAACACAAGAGCGGATGCACGAGGGATGGCGCTTTCCTGCACGTTACAAATAGAGAGAGTCAAGTTCTGTCCAAGTGACTTCGCGTGCTTGAGCGCTTCCATTGTGTCCAGCGTCTCACCAGATTGTGAGATAGTAACAATCAGTTGCTTAGGGTTTGGCACAGATTGACGGTAACGATACTCACTCGCTATCTCAACGCTCGTTGGAAGCTTGGCTATGTCCTCAATCCAATACTTTGCTGTCAAAGCTGCATAGTAACTAGTCCCCGCAGCCAAGATCAAAATGCTATCGGCCTGATTGAAGATTTCCTCTGCCCCGTTACCGAAAAGTGCTGGGGAGAACCTATTGTCATCAATTAGCGCCTCAATGGTGTCTGTTAAAGCACGTGGCTGTTCGTGGATTTCTTTTTGCATAAAGTGAGCAAAAGGACCGAGCTCCATCGATGCCAAAGATACATCGCTCATATGAACTTTACGTGTCACGGTTTTACCATCTAAGCCAAATACTGTCACACCCTCACGACGAACTTCTGCAACATCACCGTCCTCTAAATACATCACCTTACGAGTGACAGAAAGTACTGCTGAAACATCTGAAGCGATGAAATTCTCACCCTCACCCAAACCAACAAGGAGGGGACAACCAAAGCGCGCAGTAATCATGGCGTTAGGCTCTTTCACAGAGATTACGCTGATGGCAAATGCACCGGTTAATTCACCCACGGCCTTTTGCGTTGCACCAAGAAGCGCTAAACCTTGGTTGTGGTAGTAGTGGATGAGGTGTGCAATTACCTCAGTGTCAGTCTGTGACTCAAATATATATCCTAATTTTCCTAGGCGATCGCGTTGCTCATCATGATTCTCAATGATGCCGTTATGCACCACAGCAATCTCACCCTTCGATACATGCGGATGCGCATTGCTCTCGGTCACACCGCCATGAGTTGCCCAACGCGTATGCCCAACACCGATTTGCCCACTCAACTGGACCTCGTTTGCCTTGTCGGTCATCGCCGCAACGCGACCAACCGCACGCACCCGCTCAATAGATTGTCCATTGAGCACGGCGATCCCAGCAGAGTCATAACCACGATACTCAAGACGGCTTAAGCCTTCGATCAAGGTTGAGACAATATTCCTATTTGCAATAGCGCCAACGATGCCACACATATATTTCTTTCTAATAACTCTTTAATTTTTTTTAACAGGACGTTTCCAGCTGGCAATACTCTTCTGATCTTTTGCCCTGCAGAAGGTTAGCTGACCCGCAGGTGCGTTCTTGGTAATCGTAGAGCCAGCAGCAATTGTAGCACCTTCGCCAATAATGACAGGGGCAACCAGCTGTGTATCTGAACCAATAAATACGTCATCCTCGATGATGGTTCTATATTTATTCACGCCGTCATAGTTACAGGTAATTGTACCGGCACCAATGTTCACGTTCTTACCGATGGTTGCATCACCCACATAGCTCAGATGATTCACTTTTGAGTTAGCACCTAGATGACTGTTTTTAATCTCAACAAAATTACCAATGTGGGCTCCGTCGTTAATTTGTGCCCCTGGGCGCAATCGTGCATATGGTCCCAACTTGCAATTCGATGCAACAAGCGCATGGTCGATTTGAGTAAAGGCCGCGATCTCGCTGCCCGCACCAATACTGCTATCTTTAATCACACAATAAGGGCCAACCCTCACACCGTCACCTAAGACAACTGCTCCCTCAAAGACACAGCCAACATCAATCTCAACATCCTTACCAATTACTAAGCTGCCGCGCACATCAATCCTGAGTGGATCCATTAAAGTTGCGCCAGCCTGCATAAGCGAATGGGCATAGCGATGCTGGTAAACACGCTCCAGGTTGGCGAGGTCAGCCTTAGAATTAACTCCCTCAACAGAAACCTCATCATGCGTGATCTCCGCGACCACATTAAGACCATCATTGACCGCCATCGCTACGATGTCAGTCAGGTAATACTCACCCTGTGCATTCTGATTACTTAGCTTTGATAACCACGGCTTTAGATATTGATTGTTGACTGCAATAATACCCGTATTGACCTCAGTAATTGATCTTTGATCCTCCGTGGCATCCTGATGCTCAACAATTGATAATATCTTTTTCATGTCGTTTCTGACGATGCGGCCATAGCCCGTAGGATTTGGCTTACTAACCGTTAATAGGCCAATCGTCTCAGTCTTATCGAGTAGTGACAAGCAACTTTGTTTGCTGAGGAGTGGAACATCTCCGAGCAGAATGAGTGTAGTGCCTTCTTCATCTAGATATGGTGCCGCTTGTAAAACCGCATGACCAGTCCCAAGTTGCTCCTTCTGTTCAACCCATTCGATGTCCTCATACGCAAAAGCTTTAGGCACGGCATCACCGCCGTATCCATAAATGACCACCAACTTGCTAGGATTTAGCCCTTTAGCTACATCGATTACGTGAGCCAACAATGCTTTTCCTGCCAGTCGGTGAAGTACTTTGGGTAAGGCAGATTGCATACGTGTGCCTTTACCCGCAGCAAGAATCACGATATTCAGATTTTTTATACTCATAATAGAATGATGGCTTATGATTTTACGTAATGTGTTTCATTGTAATGGAATCAGACCTATATAACAAAAAAGGCAGCCTCAGCTGCCTTTCTATTTTGCTTTTAAAACAATGCTGCTTAGTGAGTTGTTTTACGTAACTTAGCAATCGCTTGCAATTGAGCCAACGCCTCAACCAACTCGCTTTGTGCCAACGCGTAATTGACTTCGCTAGCATTACTCTTCAAGGTTTCTTCGGCAAGGCGTTTAACTTCCAATGCTTTTGCCTCATCTAAGTCATGACCACGAATCGCTGTATCAGCAAGTACGGTCACTAAACCTGGTTGAACCTCAAGAATGCCACCAGAAACAAAGATTAATTGTTCATCCCCTGCTGCTAATTTAATACGTAACGCACCTGGCTTAATAGTTGTAAGCATAGGCGTGTGACGAGGATAAATACCAACCTCACCCATCAGTGCAGGTGCGACAACGAACTCTGCCTCACCTGAAAAGATAGATTCTTCAGCACTGACTACATCGATTTGTATTGTTGTTGCCATATTAGTTACCTATTTGCTTTCTGTCTGTTTAGCTAGTTTTTATAGCAAATTACAGAGTTTTAGCTTTTTCTACAGCCTCTTCAATCGCACCAACCATGTAGAACGCTTGTTCTGGCAAGTGATCGTAGTCACCATTTACAATACCCTTGAAGCCTTTGATTGTGTCTTTCAATGGCACGTACTTACCAGGTGCGCCAGTAAACACTTCAGCTACGTGGAAAGGTTGTGACAAGAAACGTTGGATCTTACGGGCACGGGCAACAGCCAATTTATCTTCTGGTGCTAACTCGTCCATACCAAGAATCGCAATAATGTCGCGCAATTCTTTGTAACGTTGTAGTGTTTGTTGAACGCTACGTGCAACCGTGTAGTGCTCTTCACCAACGATTAATGGATCCAATTGACGAGATGTTGAATCAAGTGGGTCAACCGCTGGGTAAATACCCAATGAAGCGATGTCACGTGACAACACAACTGTTGAGTCCAAATGTTGGAACGTTGTTGCTGGTGATGGATCGGTCAAGTCATCCGCAGGCACGTAAACCGCTTGAATAGAAGTAATAGAACCAACCTTAGTTGATGTAATACGCTCTTGTAAACGGCCCATTTCCTCTGCCAATGTAGGTTGGTAACCTACAGCTGATGGCATACGACCTAGCAACGCTGATACTTCAGTACCAGCCAATGTGTAACGGTAAATGTTATCCACGAAGAACAAGATGTCACGGCCTTCGTCACGGAATTTTTCCGCCATCGTCAAACCTGACAACGCAACACGTAAACGGTTGCCTGGTGGTTCGTTCATTTGACCGAACACCATCGCTACTTTTGATTCAGCCATGTTGTCTAGCTTAATAACGCCAGCTTCTGCCATCTCGTGGTAGAAGTCGTTACCTTCACGAGTACGTTCACCTACACCCGCGAACACTGACAAACCTGAGTGCTCTTTAGCGATGTTGTTAATAAGTTCAAGCATGTTAACTGTTTTACCCACACCAGCACCGCCGAACAGACCAACTTTACCGCCCTTAGCAAACGGACATACCAAGTCAATCACCTTAATACCTGTTTCTAGCAAATCTACTGATGGAGACAACTCTTCAAAAGTAGGTGCGTGTTGGTGAATTTCACGACGTTCGTCTGTTGCGATTGGACCAGCTTCGTCGATTGGACGGCCTAAAACGTCCATCACACGACCTAGTGTCGCTGTACCTACTGGTACAGAGATACCAGCGCCAGTAGCTTTCACTGCCATGCCGCGACGTAAACCGTCACTTGAACCCATCGCAATGGTACGAACAATGCCGTCACCTAATTGCTGTTGAACTTCGAATGTCAGGCCAGCTTCTGCTGTAGAACCCGCTTCGTCTAATACCAAGGCTTCATAAACCTTAGGCATTTGGTAACGTGGAAATTCCACGTCAACAACAGCGCCGATACACTGTACAACTTTACCTTGACTCATCTTAATGATCCCCATCTATGCTTAATTCGATATTTATATTCGATATTGATGTCGTTATTAACCCGATACCGCTGCCGCACCACCGACGATTTCAGAAATTTCTTTCGTGATCGCTGCTTGACGCGCTTTGTTATAAACCAATTTCAATTCGCCAATCACAGTCTTCGCATTATCAGACGCTGCCTTCATCGCAACCATACGAGCACTTTGCTCGGATGCCATGTTTTCTGCGACCGCTTGGTAAATGACTGACTCAACATAACGAACCATCAAATCATCTATTACCACTTGCGCATCAGGCTCGTAGATGTAATCCCAGTGACCTTTTGGTGCACCAAGGTTTTCACCTGAAAGTGGTAGTAGCTGCTCTAATTTCGTTTCTTGTTTCATCGCGTTAATGAATTTGTTGTATACCACATACAACTGATCAATTTCGCCAGCAACGTAAGCATCTAACATCACTTTAATTGGGCCGATAAGTTTTTCCATCTGCGGTGCATCCCCCAAACCAGTCATCTGTGATTTCACATTTGCACTGATACGGTTCATCAGGCCTAAGCCCTTGTTACCGATTGCACACACTTGTACAGAAAGATTTTCAGCTTCCCAAGCTTGCATTTGATTCACTGCAACGCGCAACACGTTGGTGTTTAAGCCACCGCACAAACCTTTGTCAGAAGTTACAACGATCACGCCGACGTTCTTAACGCCTTCACGTTTAACTAAGAAAGGGTGCTTGTACTCTGGCTCAGCATGAGACATGTGAGCCGCAACATTGCGAATCTTTTCTGCGTATGGACGGGCAGCGCGCATACGATCCTGCGCTTTACGCATTTTCGATGCCGCCACCATTTCCATGGCTTTAGTGATCTTGCGTGTATTTTCTACACTCTTGATCTTGGTTCTAATTTCCTTACTACCAGCCATTATTTAGCTCCAGCTTGAGTACGAATTAATAAGCGCTATTTGCTTTGAAATCTTCAATAGCTGATGTCAACTCTTTGTCATCCTCTTTTGATAGATCTAAAGTAGATTCAATACGCTCTACCAAGCCCTTGTATTTAGCCTTGATGAATGCATGTAATGCAGATTCAAATGCTAATACCTTATTGACTGGCACGTCATCCAAGTAACCCTTGTTAGCTGCTTGCAAGCTGATTGCCATTTCTGAAACAGAAAGTGGTAAGTATTGCGCTTGCTTCATCAATTCAGTTACCAAGCGACCGCGTTCAAGTTGCTTACGAGTTGCCTCATCCAAATCTGAAGCGAACTGAGCAAACGCTGCCAATTCACGGTATTGCGCAAGTGCCAAACGTACACCGCCACCAAGCTTCTTAACAACTTTAGTTTGCGCAGCACCACCAACGCGAGACACTGAAATACCAGCGTTAATCGCAGGACGGATACCAGCGTTGAACAAGTCTGTTTCCAAGAAGATCTGACCGTCAGTAATCGAAATCACGTTAGTTGGAACGAATGCAGAAACGTCACCAGCTTGTGTTTCAATGATTGGCAATGCAGTCAATGAACCTGTTTTACCTTTAACTTCACCATTAGTGAATTTTTCTACGTACTCTTCGTTCACACGCGCTGCACGCTCTAACAAACGTGAGTGGAGATAGAACACGTCACCTGGGTAAGCTTCACGACCTGGTGGACGGCGTAGTAGTAGAGAGATTTGACGGTAAGCAATCGCTTGTTTTGTCAAATCATCGTAGATGATCAATGCGTCTTGACCACGGTCACGGAAGTATTCACCCATCGTACAACCTGAGTATGGTGCAATAAATTGCAAGGCTGCAGAGTCAGATGCTGAAGCCGCAACAATGATTGTGTACTCAAGTGCACCATATTGTTCTAGCTTACGTACCACGTTAGCAATTGTTGAAGCCTTTTGGCCAACCGCTACGTAGATACAGGTCATATTTTGACCTTTTTGGTTGATGATCGCATCAACCGCAACTGCTGTCTTACCTGTTTGACGGTCACCAATGATCAATTCACGTTGGCCACGGCCAACTGGAACCATTGAGTCAATCGCCTTGATGCCAGTTTGTACTGGTTGAGAAACTGATTTACGAGCAATAACGCCTGGCGCAACTTTTTCAATTTTATCTGTCATTTTCGCATTGATTGGGCCCTTGCCGTCAATTGGACGACCCAGCGCATCAACGACACGGCCAATAAGCTCAGGGCCAACTGGCACTTCCAAAATACGACCTGTACATTTACATACGTCGCCTTCTGTAATATGTTCGTAATCACCAAGAACTACGGCACCCACTGAATCACGCTCAAGGTTTAATGCTAAACCGAATGTGTTGCCTGGGAATTCGATCATTTCTCCAGCCATGACATTTGATAGGCCGTGAATACGAACAATACCATCCGTTACTGAAACAACTGTACCTTGTGTACGTGCTTCAGCAGTCGTGGAGAAACTCTCCAATCGGCTTTTAATCAGTTCACTGATTTCTGATGTTGATAACTGCATTTTTATGTCTCCTGACCTATGACGGTCTAAACTTTTAAGTGTCTAACCTTTAAGCGTGTATGCAAGTGACTGCAATTGGCCGCGTACTGATGCATCGATTACCGTATCGCCAACCACAATTTTGATCCCACCGATTAACTCAGGATCCAATTTCACTTGAGCTTCAATTTTTTTACCAAACTTCGCTTCCAATTGTTTTACTAAAGCACTGACTTGGGCGTCGCTTGGTTTTGAAGCCGCTGTTAATTCTGCCTCTAGCGTACCTTCATCGAGTGCTTTTAATTCCTCAAACGCAGCCACAATATCAGCAACAATTACGAGTCGATCATTCTCAACTAGTAGCTTTACCAAATTTACTGCCGCATCACTTAACTTGCCATCAAAAATGGCAAGAAGTGCGCGCTCAAGTTCACTTGAAGGTAGCTTTGGATCATCGATTAAAGCCTTAACTTGCGCGTTATCAGAAACCGCAGCAATTAATGCTAATTCTTCAGACCATTTAGCTAGTGCTTTTTTTTCCTTAGCCAAGCGGAAAACCGCTGTGGCATAAGGCCTCGCTATCGTTATCGCTTCAGCCATGATTTACCAAGGCCTCCTAAAGCTCATTAGCGATTGCAGTTAAAATCTCTGCGTGCGCTTTAGCATCAATTTCTTTACGCAAGATTTTTTCAGCACCAGCGATTGCTAACGTCGACACTTGTTGACGTAGACCCTCTTTAGCACGATTAATCTCTTGCTCGATTTCTGCTTTTGCACCAGTGATAATGCGATCACCTTCAGCTTTAGCTGTACCTTTAGCATCTTCAACGATTTGCGTCGCACGCTTTTCAGCCAGCGCCAATATCTCTGATGCTTTTACTTTAGCTTCAGCAAGCGCTTCAGAAGCACGCTTTGAAGATTGCTCTAATTCAGCGCGGCCTTTTTCACCAGCAGCCAAACCATCAGCGATTTCTTTCTGACGTGTTTCGATTGCATTTAGCAAAGGTGGCCACACAAATTTCATGGTGAACACGATGAGCACAAAGAATGCAATCGCTTGTGCTACCAGTGTAAAGTTAATATCCATTTTTGCTCCCAGACTCCAGTTAAGCTAATTTATTTGAAATGTTAGCTTAGTGAGGAACAACGCTTAATAGTGGGTTAGCAAATGCGAACATCATTGCAAGACCAACACCGATAATGAATGAAGCATCGATAAGACCCAATAGCAAGAATACTTTACCTTGCAACGCTGGGATCATTTCTGGTTGGCGAGCTGCGCCTTCCAAGAAGCTAGCACACATGATACCAATACCGATACAAGCGCCAGCAGCGCCCAAACCGATGATTAGGCCAATACCAATACCAGTGTATGCTTGAATTGTTGCTAAAAATTGAACAGCTTCCATTACGTTTCCTTTCAAATTGAGGGATATTACTAGGTACAACTATTACTAACTAAATTGCTAAACTACTAAAAAATATTAATGACTCTCTTGCGCCATCGCCAAGTACACCACCGTCAGCATCATGAAAATGAATGCTTGCAACGCAACGATCAAAATATGAAAAATTGACCATCCAGCACCTAAAATCGCACCAGCGATTGTGCCTGTTACACCTGTAGCAGCCCACAGACCCAACAACAAGAAGATAACCTCACCCGCATACATGTTGCCGAATAGTCGCAATGAGTGTGAGAGTGGTTTAGATACGTATTCGATTAAATTGAACAAGAAGTTTGCTGGCCAAATGAGTGGATTTGTACCGAACGGTGAACAAAACAACTCATGAATCCAGCCACCAAGACCCTTTGCTTTGATTGCAAAGTAAATCATGAGGAACCAGACTGTAAGCGCTAAAGCAAATGTTGTATTGATATCTGAGGTAGGTACAACACGCCATTTGGTATGCTCACCGCCGATTTTAGCAACTAAGGTTGCGACCCAATCCACTGGCAGGAAGTCCATCGCGTTCATCATCAATACCCATACAAATACTGTGAGTGCCGCGGGGGCAATAAACGCATGACGGTCACCATGGTAAATATTTTTGACTTGATCATCGACGAAATCAAACACTAATTCCATGAATGCCTGACGTTTAGTTGGTACGCCAGCAGTTGCTCCACGTGCAACCCACCATATAAAACCCAATGTGATTACCCCCAAGACCACTGACATCACTAACGTATCAACGTGCAACGACCAAAATGATCCATTGCCAATAGATTGACTGTTAAATGATAGATGATGCTCAATGTAGCTGGATGGAGTTAATGCGTGTTCAGTTGCCATAAATCAAACCCTTAAAAACTTGCGTCTATCTTTATTTTTTATCTAAACCAAAAAAAGCTGCACCAGACAAAATAGCTGATGATGCCAGGCCCAAAATCAAAGCAATTGGAACCAAATGTTCGTTGTAGAGCTTAAATGTTAAGAATAACAATAAGGCAATAACAAAAATCTTCACCGCTTCCGCTTTAAGCATTGTGATGAGAATTGCACCTGCGTTATTTTTCTTATCCCCGCTCCTAGCAATCATTGCCCCTGCAAGACCACCAAGTACCGCAGACATCCCCCCAGCTAGCGCTGAAATCGCTGCGTATTCACCTGAAACAGTACCTATACTTTCAGCGCAAATATAAGCAATTGATGTTACTAAAATCGTAGCGAGAAGCTGCCATTTCAGCATTTGTTTGTAGACCTGAACTGTTTTAATGTTTTCCATATTTTTATTAATTTTTTGATAAAACAGTACTAATCTTCATGTACGAAGTCCGCGATTGTCTTGTTTTATTCAATTCAAGTCAAGTCTAGCAAACCACTTTTAATGAATTTTTGAAATAATTTCATCCAGCTGATCAAGACTCACATAACGGATTTTAAGGGTGCCAGCACCATTTTTACTACTTTCTATGGTCACAGTAGCACCTAAACTTTGTGCGAGCGTTTCCTGCAACCTTAAAACATCACGATCTTTCGTTGGCACTTTTGTTGGTGCAGCTAAACTGCTTGATAATCTCTTCACCAACTGCTCAGCACCGCGCACCGATAATTGATTCTGTATGATTTGTTGCGCTGCAGCAATTTGCTCAGCACCATCAAGAGTAAGCAAGGCACGTGCGTGACCCATATCTATCTTGGCCTCAGCCAACAACTCCTGAACTACTGCATGAAGATTTTGTAAACGAAGCAGGTTAGTCACAGCACTGCGTGAACGTCCCACAGCCTGCGCAGCAGTCTCATGCGTCATATCAAATTCATTAATAAGGCGCTGGATACCGTTTGCCTCTTCAATTGGATTTAAGTTTTCACGCTGAATATTTTCAATAAGCGCCATCGCGAGCGCGACCTCATCCGCAATCTCTTTAATTATGACTGGCACTTCTTTAAGGCCGGCAATCCGAGACGCTCTCCATCTTCTCTCGCCAGCAATAATTTCATACTGACCATTACTCACAAGGCGCACAGTGATGGGCTGCATAACCCCCTGCGCACGAATAGAATCCGCAAGGCTTTCTAAAGAAGCCTGATCCATGTGTGTTCTTGGTTGATACTTTCCTGGCTGAAGCTTATCTACCGCTAAAGTTCCTAAGCTACCAGACTGACTATTAGCTTCATCCACATCATTCGCCAATAGCGCATCTAACCCACGTCCTAAACCCTTAAGTTTCACCATTTTTTGTCCAATTCAATGAATGCACAATGTTTATTATTTCGCTATTTCTCTGTCGATAATTTCTTTGGCGAGCTGAAGATAAGCTTGAGCGCCCTTAGAGGATTTATCATAAATCAATGCCGGCATCCCGTAGCTTGGGGCTTCTGCTAGGCGAACGTTGCGAGGGATGAGTGTATTGTATACCTTGTCGCCAAAGTGACCCACGAGCTGCGCCGAAACTTGCTGCGCTAGCATGTTGCGATTATCAAACATCGTTCTTAGTAGGCCCTCTATCTCGAGCGTCGGATTGAGGTGAGTACGCACTTTTTTTATCGTATTGACCAAATCTGAAAGCCCCTCAAGCGCGTAGTATTCGCACTGCATCGGGATCATTACTGCGTGGGCTGCGGTTAAAGCGTTTACAGTGACAAGGTTAAGAGCAGGAGGGCAGTCTAGTAGGATATAGTCGTAATTATCCTTGATTGAGGAGAGCGCCACTTTAAGCTTCGTCTCACGACCGATCTCATTGACAAGCTCAACTTCTGCACCAGCCAAATCCCTGTTCGCTGGCAATACATCAAAGTTACTCTTTTCAGTTTTCTGGGTGACCTCAGCAACACTCTTCTCACCGATTAGTACGTGATAGATAGTGTGCTTCATTTGAGATTTATCAATACCGCTCCCGGTGGTCGCGTTGCCTTGTGGATCCAAATCAATTAATAAGACTCTGCTACCAAAGGTTGCCAAGCTTGCGGCCAAGTTAACGCAAGTCGTCGTTTTACCTACTCCGCCTTTTTGATTTGTAATCGCTAATATCTTCATGAGGGTGCCTACTTTAATTTGAATGACTGTTGACGAGCTGATAGGGCAGAAATGCCAAGTGCCTCTGCGCATCAAGCCCAGGTACATTTAATACTTCTACTTTAGATGCCCTGACCCCGGTTTTTGCAAGAAGGTCAACAAGCTCGGCCTCTGGGTAGACCCCCTTCATTGCCAACCACTTTCCATCCTTTGCGAGAAGGTGATGCGTTAATGTGATAAAGAGACTCAAATCTGAAAAGGCACGCGAAATTATCATTTCAAACTGCTTTGTTGAAGCAACGTCCTCTACTCGGCCGCCAAGTACGTCCAAATTTTTAATCCCAAGCTCCGCCTTGGCTTGGCGCATAAAACTTACCTTTTTACTGTTCGAATCGATAACCGTGACCTGCAGATCCGGCAGACAAAGTGCGAGTGGGATCCCCGGCAAGCCTGCGCCGCTCCCCACATCAAGCAAACTCTTCCCATCCACAAATGGCAATACCACGAGGCTATCCAGGAGATGCAACGTGATCATCACGTCAGGATCACGAACAGCCGTGAGGTTGTGAACCTTATTCCATTTTTGCATCAGCGCAAGGTAGCTTAGTAAGCTCTGCTTCGTTTCTGCCGAGATTGTTAATTTGGCTTCTTTGATGCCCTGCTCAAGAATGGTCTGCTGACTCATGCGACACGTTCACCGTCTGAGTCTATTTTTTTGCTACGGTTTTTTCGTTTAAGGTAGACGAGGAGCAATGATACAGCTACTGGCGTCACACCTGATACACGGCTTGCTTGACCAATCGTCTGTGGCTTATGAAGGGCAAGTTTTTGCTGCACTTCAATCGACAATCCATGCACGTCAGAGTAGTCCATATCTTCGGGGAGCTTGGTGTGCTCATTGCCCAGAGCGCGCTCAATCTCTTCCTGTTGACGGTCGATATATCCTTGATATTTTGCTGCAATGTCCACCTGTTGACGCACATCTTCAGGGATATCTTCATAACTCACGTGCGCCTCACTCGTTGGCAAACTGAGTAGACTTTCGTAACTCAATTCTGGGCGACGCAAAAGCTCGAACAGTGAGTATTCATGCTCAATCGGTTTACCGAGTACACGGATCGCATCCTCTTTTGGAAGTGTTGCTGGTCGCACCCAGGTTGATTTCAGGCGCTCTTGCTCGCGTGAGATGGCTTCCAATTTACGTGAAAAAGCCTCCCAACGCACGTTGTCCACTAAACCGATTTTCCGACCAGCTTCTGTTAAGCGGATGTCAGCATTATCTTCACGAAGTAACAAGCGATACTCGGCACGGCTCGTG
>Ga0214181_1000250_pt1 | contig 14044 bp, 12 predicted proteins | sample TroBogEpilimnion_19_FD_153019 | JGI IMG/M metagenome (GOLD analysis project Ga0214181, IMG submission 153019) | Freshwater microbial communities from Trout Bog Lake, WI - 05NOV2007 epilimnion | ecosystem: Environmental > Aquatic > Freshwater > Lake > Epilimnion/Euphotic zone | place: Trout Bog...
TAACGCAAGTGCTCAAGGCCTTGCCTTATGTTGATACGGTAGAAAAGCTTGAAGCCTTGTTGCCGTGGAATTTTAAAAATAGCCATTTTGATGAGTAGGGGAAGTACGCGGTTTATTGAGCGCTTACGATGTTTATTAATGAAATGTAGGGTGCAATAGCATCAGCGTATTGCACCGTTGCAATGCGAACCATTCGAAGTAATACAGCTTCGCCTATTAACGCCCTACAGATTGCGAGTTACGGGTTTGATCAACAACTATGGCAAGAAATCGAAATCTTTGAGGAGAATGAAAAAATGCAATACGTAACAAGCATAGAAAGAATTGGAATTGCTAAGGGTCTACAAGAAGGTCGTCAAGAAGGACGTCAAGAGGGTCGTCAAGAAGGTCGTCAAGAAGGTCGTCAAGAAGGACGTCAAGAAGGACGTCAAGAAGGCTTGCTGGAAGGAGAAGCAGAAATGCTTGGTTTAATGCTTAAACATCGCTTTGGTGAGTTATCTGATACTGTTGTCAATAAACTAAGGCATGCAAAAGAAGATCAGCTCAAACACTGGCTGATTAGCGCCATTTCAGCACCCAATTTGGATACTGTTTTTAATGATGACACAAGCCACTAAAATTTAAGCCCATAAGCAGAAGTGCGGTTTCGCGACAGCAAACCAACTTATACACGCAAGATCAAAAAGATTTGAATAAAAACTTACGAGGAAGCTTCCAAGTGAGGCTTAGTTTGAAGTACGTTTTTCATGGCGCCAGACAATGGTCAGAGAACTTTCAAGTTAAGTTATTTGTATCATTGTGGGAGTGGTTGTTTAGCCACGCAATCGTGGCTAAACACTTCCTTTTAACATTCAACTCCCTTAACTTAATCAAGATTAATTGCTTGATATCTTTGTCTAAAAGTAGATGTTTATTTATTAAATGTAGGGTGCAATAGCATCAGCGTATTGCACCGTTGCAATGCGAGCCATTCGGAGTAATACAGCTATCGCCTTTAACGCCCTACAGATTGTGAGTTACGGGTTTGATCAACAACTATGGCAGGAAATCGAAATCTTTGAGGAGAATGAAAAAATGCAATACGTGACAAGCATAGAAAGAATTGGAATTGCTAAGGGTCTACAAGAAGGTCGTCAAGAAGGACGTCAAGAAGGACGTCAAGAAGGACGTCAAGAAGGCTTGCAGGAAGGAGAAGCAGAAATGCTTGGTTTAATGCTTAAACATCGCTTTGGTGAGTTATCTGATACAGTTGTCAATAAACTAAGGCATGCAAAAGAAGATCAGCTCAAACAGTGGCTGATTAGTGCCATTTCAGCACCCAATTTGGATACTGTTTTTAATGATGACACAAGCCACTAAAATTTAAGTCCAAAGATAGATTTTTATTTAGTAATGTTGGGTGCAATAGCGTTAGAGACTGTGAAAGTATTCTTATTATTCCCCTCTTTAGCAAAGAAGGGTTAGGGGAGATTTGATCTATTGAAAAAATTATTATTAAATATCAATAATCTATGGCTTAATAAAATCCCCCTCGATCCCCCTTTTACAAAGGGGGAAGCTAAAGTCATAATACTTTATGTCTTTTAACACGGAAAATGACCCTGATGTCTCAAGGTAGAAGCTGTTTTAGATTTGCAGATTTAAATAAAGCTGGAAAACTGATAGGGATATATTATTGCCCAATGTTTATGAGGGTATAACAAACATTTAGGCATAAGCACTAGGTTTATTTATTACTTATAAGCTCAGCTAATCCAGGTCTTGATAAGAGGGTAAGATGAATATTTATCAAAAAAATTTAGAAGTTTGGGATATTTTAATTCGTATTTTTCACTGGTCTTTGGTGGCGAGTTTTATAGTGGCTTATTTAACTCGTACTGAAAAAAATGAAATTCATAATTATGCGGGTTATATGGTTCTAGGGCTTATCATCTTTAGAGTTGTTTGGGGGTTTTGGGGTAGTCGCCATGCTCGTTTTAGTAATTTTGTCACATCCTTTTCAACCGTGTTGCGTTATGTTAAAAGTCTTTTTAGCAAGAAACCTAAGCGTTATGTAGGGCACAATCCACTGGGTGGTTGGATGGTGATAGCGATGCTAATAACCTTATTTATGGTTAGCTATAGTGGTATAAAGCTTCATGGACTGCAATCGGTTGATGAACCAGTAACTTTCCAACTGCCATCAATCAATCCTATTTCCTCAGCTTATGCTAAAGATGATATTGAACAATATTTAATTAGGGAGCCAGATGAGGTAGGCGAGGATTATTGGAAGGAATTGCATATACTTTATACCCATTTGATGTTGGTTTTGATCGCTTTACATTTGGCGGGTGTGCTTGTTTCAAGTGTGCTTTATAAAGAAAACTCTGTTAAAGCAATGTGGACTGGAAAAAAGTCGAATGATAAGTGAAATTAGCTTTAAGGCTTATTGCTCATTATGTTCTGCTGATCTTTTATCTGGTAAAACAGGGTGTAATACGGCTATCGCCTATTACACTCTAGGGATAATGCAAAAACTTTTGCAATGATTAATATCTATAAAATAACGAGTTTCTTAGTAAAAAAAGTCCTATCAATATTGCTAAAGGTATTTATAATAAAACAGCCGTAATCTTGGCTAAACAATTAGAATGCTCATTACGAAAAAAATAATCTAGTTGATTCCTTTTGTTATCATTAAAGAAAAAGAAATAATCCTGTTATAAATAATTGTTTTATTGTACGTTCCAAAAAAAATCTGCAGGATAGCTAAAGTTTTCTGCTAAATTCCAAAAATAATTCGGATGATTGCTAAAAGTCTCTTTGTAATACTAAAAATAATCTAAAGGATACTTAAAAGTATCAGTAAGATTCCAATTGCAATCTTGATGATTACAAAAGTTTTCCTAGGGAAAAAACTTTTTCAGTTAAGAAAACTTTTTTTATTAACATTATTCTAATTGTGGCAGTAAATGGTTAATGTTTTTATATTTATGTTAAATATGTAAGCACACAAGAACTAATTTCTATTATTATCAATAAGTTGAATTAATGGCATTTTACTAATTCAATGGGTAAGTCTAGTTTTTTGTGGAAAGGGGGGGTAGATTAATCAGTGCATCTGAAAAAACACAAGTTTCTTCAAGATTAAAGAGTTGTCAAAAATTGAAGCTTTGATAGAGTTTTTGTATCAGATGATGTTGTATAAAGCAGTTAATAAATTGCATCTCCCGCCTGTATCGTTATGTGCTTTCGTCCTTGAACCGGAGGTTCAAGTGGGGATGTAACCGCTAAATTAGGTTTCCCGTATAAAACGGGCATACTCACCATTAGCGGATTTCATCCCCGGGGTAAAAACAGGTTCAGGAAACACCCAGCACACTCTCGATTACTGCAGGAGATACGGTTGCTATTTTACCCTTATAAACCTCCAAAATTATAGCTTTAGTTGTTAATAATAATATCTATTACATTTGACTCTGTTTGGTGATTGAAAACGTAGTCAGCAGAACTTGATATATAATTAGTTAAATAATGCCATTGTTTTTTGTAGAGTTGACCATATTCCCCATGCTAGCGGGATACTAACATAAAGCCAAAAAATGGATATTTTTAGCAGTTCAGAAATTGAGTTCGGTTTTGAATGTTTCATTTTATTTACCCTTTTTGTTTTTTTACTGTTTGCCATGATGTAAGTGTAGGGCTAAAAAATACTATTATTTTAATAATTTTCATCATGTTTTATGTGATGTTTTTCATTTACAGGTTTGATCAATAGATTGCATATTGCGCCTAAGCTCAATAACCCAGCCATGATATACATCGTCACACTGTAAGCATCCGCTTTAGCCACGCCGTGTTCAATCTGAGATTCGCGGATGTAATTCACTAATACTGGGCCGAGAACACCCGCTGTTGCCCACGCGGTTAATAATCTACCGTGAATTCCACCAACATATTTGGTTCCGAAAATATCAGCTAAATAAGCGGGTATAGTTGCAAATCCACCACCATACATACTAATTATAAGAGCATATAAAACTATAAATAAGACCATGTTGCCTGATTGACCTATTGAGGGTACAGAGGCATAAAGGGCAATTCCTACGATAAAGAAAATAAAATAAGTATTTTTTCGACCAATAAAATCAGACGCAGACGACCAAAAGAATCGACCGCCCATATTGAATAAACTCAGTAGCCCAACAAACCCAGCCGCCGCAGCTGCTGTTACCGTACCTTTGAAAATTTCTTGAATCATTACCGAGGCTTGCCCTAACACGCCAATGCCTGCGGTTACATTCATACAAAGAACCAGCCATAGTAAATAAAACTGAGGTGTTTTTAATGCCTGATCGATATGAACATGATGTTTAGTAATCATGTTATTTTCAACAACAGGGGGAATCCAACCTTCGGGTTGCCAATTTTCTGCTGGTATACGAATGGTTAAGGCACCAATCATCATAGAAACAAAATAAATACAGCCCATGATGGTAAAGGCTTCCATTGCTCCAACTGAAGTCGCTGTTTTAAAATGTTCCATTAAAAGAATGGATAGCGGTGCGCCAATCATTGCTCCTCCGCCAAAACCCATAATGGCCATGCCTGTTGCCATACCTCTACGATCAGGGAACCACTTTATCAGCGTTGAAACGGGTGATACATAGCCTAAACCTAATCCAATACCGCCTATGACGCCATAGCCCAAATAAATTAACCAGATTTGATGAAGAGATACGCCTAAGGCTGAAATTAGAAACCCGCCACCGAAACAACAAGCCGCTACAAACATGGTTAATCGTGGCCCAACTTTTTCCAACCATTTACCACCAAAAGCAGCAGATAGTCCTAAAAAAACTATCGCTAAACTAAAAATCCAGCCTAAGGTAGTTAACTTCCAATCGTCTGGAGCTGAATCCGTTATACCAATAATTCGTGATAATGGGTTATTGAATACGCTGAAAGCATAAGCTTGACCAATGCATAAATGGACGGCTAACGCTGCGGGTGGAACCATCCAGCGATTATAATCTGGTTCAGCAATAATGCGTTGTTTGGAAAAGAAATTAGACATAGAGCCCCCTAAATTTGTTTTTATATTTTACTTTCAATATTGAGTTTAACTGTGTTTTTTAGTATGGCAAATGCCATCCAATTTTGATATTTAAGTATAGAGGGGGCTAACGATATGAGCTTTGATGTGTTAAAAATAGATTAGTTTAGTGGATAAATCTATGCATGTGGTGGGTGTTGATAAGTAGATATCGTTCGAAATCTATAGGTCGATCTAAATGTAGGGACAGGTTGCGACCTGTCCCCTAGGATGTTAAATGTGCAGATAATATGTTTTCAATTAGATAGATTGTTAAGCTTTTAACTATTTGATTTAGATTCAATAATTCCGCCACCCAAACATATCTCGTCTTGATAAAAAACAACTGACTGTCCTGGGGTAATGGCTCTTTGTGGCTCATCAAATAACACGCGGCAACGATCATTTTCAAGGGGAATCACTTTGCAGATTTGATCAGCTTGTCGGTAGCGTGTTTTAGCTGTACATACAATAGTTTCGTTTAAAGCTTGATTGCTACACCAGTCTAGTTGATTTGCTTCTAAGGTATTGTGCAGCATCAGCGGATGATCATGACCTTGGCCAATAATCAGTCTATTGTTTTCTAAATCTTTATCTAGCACATACCAGGGCTCATCAGGAGCATTCTTTACACCACCAATTCCCAAACCTTGCCGTTGTCCTAAGGTGTAATACATTAAGCCTTGATGTTTAGCTATGCATTGGCCTTCTGGAGTAACCATTTCGCCAGGTTGAGTGGGTAAGTAGCGTTGCAAAAACTCGGTGAATTTACGTTCGCCAATAAAACATATACCTGTGCTGTCTTTTTTCTTATGGTTATCAAAACCTGCTTTTTTTGCTAAGGCACGAATTTCAGGTTTATGCAGATGACCAATAGGAAATAAAGTTTTTGATAAGGCTTTTTGTCCTAAGGTATACAGGAAATAACTTTGTTCTTTATTAGGATCTAGGCCTTTTAATAAGAAAAATTCACCATTTTTTTCCGCAACTCGCGCATAGTGTCCGGTTGCTATGTAATCAGCACCCAGGTCTTCAATCGCATAATTTAGAAAAGCTTTGAATTTAACATGCTTATTACACAGTATGTCTGGATTAGGGGTGCGGCCGGCTTTAAATTCAGATAAGAAGACTTCAAATACCTCATCCCAATATTCAGCTGCAAAATTAACAGTTTTTAGTGTTATGCCTAGTTTGTCGCAAACTTGTTGGGCGTCAGCGAGATCTTCCATTGCAGTGCAATATTCTGTGCCCTCATCTTCCTCCCAGTTTTTCATGAATAAACCACTAACTTGGTGGCCTTGTTCTAAGAGTTGTAAGGCAGTAACGGAAGAATCTACACCGCCAGACATGCCGACAATGATGTTTTTACTCATGACTGGGCGCTAGCAATGATTTAAGCAAAGATAATGGGTGACGCTGACCACTGAGGTATTCATCGACACTAGTTAATACTAACGGACTACGCAAGCGATGTTGCTGTGCTGCGATTTCATCTCGAGTTAGCCAATGAGTTGCAATAATGCCTTCATCTAGTGTTAAGTTTGGATTATAGCTGTGAGAATGACCAGAAAAACAGACTCTTAGAAAGGTAGGCGACTCCAAGTTTTTACGCCAAAGTTGAATGCTAATAATGTGTTCAGGTTCAAATAGCCAAGCAGTTTCTTCTAAAGTTTCTCGACGCACGGCAGTAATTAAATCTTCGTTTTCTTCTAAATGCCCTGCAGGTTGGTTAAGTTGTAGGCCGTGAGCCGTTTCTTCTTCTACGAGTAAGAAACGATTATCTTGCTGAATGATAGCGGCAACAGTGACGTGTGGTTTCCAAACCATTGATGATTTCCGACTGATAAAAAGTTGATATCTTACTAGATTAAAGTAAATTATGTTGGTAAAAATGGTTCTGTTAAGCTTTTTATGGCCTTAGTTACCTTTCAATTTTGCTTTCTGGTTATAGACAGGTAAATTTGTTATTTACATGGGCTTGAAATACTCTACCATTAGCAACATGTTACAAACTTATAGTTATTTTTTTTTATTTGCTTAATTATGTCTGATTTTGAACCCTACGAAGATAATGATAGTGGTCTAGCGCTCCAGGATGCTAAACCTGAGCTAAAAAGACCGCCGTTATATAAAGTTATACTATTAAATGATGACTATACGCCCATGGATTTTGTTATTGAAATTTTGATGGATTTTTTTGCTATGTCCGAGCAAAAAGCCACGCAAGTGATGCTGCAAATTCATACCCAAGGTGTTGGAGTTTGTGGTACATATAGTAAAGATGTGGCTGAGACTAAGGTCTATATGGTCAATGAATATTCACGAAGCTATCAGCACCCGTTAATGTGTGCGATGGAAATGGTTTAACCAGGAGCGTTTATGTTAAGTAAAGAACTTGAAGTCACCTTAAATACCGCCTTTAAAAACGCGCACGATAATCGTCATGAATTTATTACTGTTGAACATTTATTATTAGCCCTGCTTGATAACACGGTGGCAGAAAGCATAATGAAAGCATGTGGCTGTGATGTCGCTTTATTAAAAGAGCAGTTAATGCGCTTTATTGAAGATACCATTTCATTGATACCTTTAAATATTGATCGCGAAACTCAACCTACATTAGGTTTTCAGCGAGTATTACAACGAGCTGTTTTTCATGTACAGGCTTCTGATAAGAAAGAAGTGACCGGTGCCAATTTATTTGTAGCCTTGTTTAGCGAACAAGATTCTCATGCCGTTTATCTTCTGAATAAACAAGATATATCTCGTTTAGATGTTGTTAATTATCTTGCTCATGGTATTTCTAAAAAAGATCAAGATCATGAGCTTCCAAAAGACTCAGCTTCTGAATCTAATAGCTCTGATAGTGAAGCTGGCAGTCCTTTAGAAAAGTACACCACAAATCTCAATGAAGAGGCAATGCAGGGACGCATTGATCCCTTAATTGGAAGAGAGCTTGAACTCGAACGCACCATTCAAACACTTTGTCGTCGTCGTAAAAATAATCCTTTGTTAGTCGGGGAAGCGGGAGTTGGTAAAACAGCGATTGCAGAAGGCTTGGCGAAAAGAATCGTTGATAAAGAAGTGCCGGAAATATTATTAAATAGCGTCATCTATTCTTTAGACTTAGGTGCATTAGTCGCAGGTACTAAATATCGGGGTGATTTTGAAAAGCGCCTTAAAGCATTAATGAATCAGCTTAAAAAAGAGCCAGACTTCATATTATTTATAGATGAGATTCATACCATTATTGGTGCTGGATCTGCTTCTGGCGGGGTAATGGATGCCTCTAATTTAATTAAGCCTTCCTTAGCTTCTGGTCAATTGCGTTGCATAGGTTCGACTACTTATCAGGAATATCGTGGCATATTTGAGAAGGATCATGCTTTAGCTCGAAGATTTCAAAAGATCGATGTAGTTGAGCCCTCGGTAGAAGATACTATCTTGATATTAAAAGGTCTTAAGTCACGTTTTGAAGAGCATCATAATGTAACCTATTCTGCTGACGCCTTACGAGTTGCAGCTGAATTATCTGATCGTTATATCACTGATCGACATTTGCCTGATAAAGCCATTGACGTTATTGACGAGGCGGGTGCAAAGCAGCGCATGGTAACAATTGCTCTGCGTAAAGAAGAAATTGATGTTGCTGAGATAGAAGATATTGTTTCAAAAATTGCTAGAGTTCCCGCACGATCGGTATCTAGCAATGATATCGATAAGCTCGCTAATCTTGAGAAAAATTTAAAAATGCTCGTGTTTGGTCAAGATGAAGCAATTACCTCTTTAGCTTCCGCCATTAAATTGTCGCGTGCTGGCCTAAGGGATGCGCAGAAGACTATAGGCTCATTTATATTTGCAGGTCCAACGGGCGTAGGTAAGACAGAAGTAACACGTCAATTGGCCAAAGTATTAGGCGTAGAATTAATACGATTTGATATGTCTGAATATATGGAGCGACACACCGTTTCTAGATTGATTGGTGCGCCTCCCGGTTATGTTGGTTTTGATCAAGGTGGTTTGTTAACCGAGCAGGTTAATAAACATCCTCATGCCGTTTTATTACTAGATGAGCTTGAAAAAGCACATCCAGATGTCTTTAATTTGCTGTTGCAAGTCATGGATCATGGTTCCTTGACGGACAATAATGGTCGCAAAGCAGATTTTCGTAACATTATTTTAGTGATGACGACTAACGCAGGTGCGGAAGAGGGTAGTCGTGCATCTATGGGCTTTACTCAGCAAGATCATGCGAGTGATAGCATGAAAATAATAGAAAAAGGCTTTAGTCCTGAATTCCGAAATCGCCTAGATGCCATCATTCAATTTAAGCCTTTAGATATATCTGTCGTCGGCTCGGTGGTGGATAAATTTATTTTTGAGTTAGAAGCTATGCTTAGCGAAAAACAAGTGACCTTGGCATTAGATGCTGATGCTCGTTTGTGGTTAGCTGAAAATGGCTGTGACGCCAAGATGGGTGCAAGACCTATGGCGCGATTAATTCAAGAAAAAATCAAGAAACCATTGGCGAATGACTTGCTGTTTGGCAAGCTCACTCATGGTGGTCATGTCAGAATTTACATAGATAAGAATGAGGTTTGTTTTGCTATTGAAAGCAATGAATTGGTGACTTCTGAGGCCGATTATTAATACGGCATCTCAGTTGATCTTAATAGCTAACCGTCGCTAATCTATTAATGTATTGTGTTACTCCTTAAGGGGAGTAACCATCTTGAGAGGGTGGTTTAGCGCATACGGAATGTGATACGTCCTTTAGTTAAATCATAAGGGGTCATTTCAACTTTAACACTATCACCGGTTAATATGCGGATATAATGTTTGCGCATTTTTCCTGAAATGTGAGCAGTCACAACGTGACCGTTTTCAAGTTCGACACGGAACATAGTATTAGGAAGCGTGTCAATTACCTTGCCTTCCATTTCAATCTGATCTTCTTTGGCCATTTATTACTGTCTCAACGATAAAAGTCGCTAATCATATCATAACTTGATAGTTAACAATAGTTGAATCAAGTGAATTTTTGTTGTTAATATGAATCGTTGCTTAAGTCTATGTTGAAATGGGCGGCACATTGCAAAGCAATATCTTCCGGCAGTTTGCGAAAATCATACTGTAGGGGCGACAGATTCGCCCTGTATTTTGGAACATCGAATTACTGGGCGAATCTGTCGCCTCTACCGTTATTCCAAATCCAGGCACAAATAGTCGATTAACTAAGCGAAACTTAGGCGGGCCTAATTTATTGTCTGTGACTTTAAAAACTCAGGTATGCGCTGATCTAACCAAAAACAGGGCTTAAAAGGATTATTACCCATCACAAAACCTACATGACCCCCTTTAGCTGTCTGCTCTAGTTTGACACTGGAAGAAAGTTCATCTAATCTTGGAATAACGGCGTCGGTCATAAACGGATCATCAGTTGCTTGTATTAACAAAGTGGGAGCTGTTATCGCTTTAAGAAATTGCCGAGAACTTGAACGCTGATAATAATCTAGGCTACTTTCAAAGCCATGTAACTTTGCAACGACACGATCATCGTATTGCCAAAAGGAATTAACTTTAGATAAGTCACCTAGTTGAGCAAGTTTATTTGCCTCTACATGTTTATTGAGACGCTGTAAATAAAGGTATTTATCTCGAATATAGACTTTTAGTTCACCTAGTAAATGGCCTCGATAAACTTTAGAAAAGCCTTGATCCAATTTAGTCGCGCAGGCATCCAATAAAAGAGGCACTGAAACAGCGACTGCCGCAAACAACGATAACTGATTACCTTGTTCACCTAACCATTTTAATAAGACATTCCCCCCTAAAGAAAATCCAATAGCGGCCATTGGTGTATTGGGTTCTCTTAGTCGTAGTGTTTCATAAAGAAAATGTATATCTTCGGTTTCACCAGAATGATAGCAGCGTGCTGTAAGGTTATATTCACCACTACAACCACGAAAATTTAAAACTACACTACGAAAACCATGGCTTGCTAATGATCGTTGCAAACCATTGATGTAACTAGATTGATAACTACCTGATAAACCATGCAATAAAATGACTAAAGGCTGATGCTCTTCTCCATACCAATCAATATCAATAAAATCATGATCAGGTGTTATTAAGCGTTCACGCCGTAAAGTTAATGCAGGTGTAGGTCTAATTAAGGCTGGATATAAGGTTTGTAAATGAGCATTGTTTAACCACCATGCCGCTTTAAAGTTTGTTTCGATTAACAAATGGTTTATCCTCGAGTTAATTTTGCTAATGAGTACAGCTTACCTTAAAGACCCTAAAACAAAAACATGTTAAATATTGCACTATTTGAACCAAAAATTCCGCAAAACACCGGCAATATTATTCGATTAACTGCGAATAATGGTTACCATTTACACTTAATTGAGCCTTTGGGCTTTGACTTCGAAGAAAAAAACTTACGTCGCTCTGGGTTGGATTATTTTGATATGGCTAAGATTAGTCGATACCCAGATTATCAAGCCTTCTTACTGGCTATGCAAGGTAATCGAATCTTGGCCATCACCACAAAAGGCAGTCATCTTTATAGCAATATAGACTATCAAGCGGGTGATGTTTTATTGTTTGGTTCTGAAACCGCAGGTCTGCCTAGTTATATTCATCAATCTTTACCCGCAGAGCATCAACTAAGAATCCCTATGCATCCTAATAATCGGAGTATGAACTTATCAAATGCCGTGGCTTTGGTAAGTTATGAATCTTGGCGGCAGTTGGGGTTTTTAGGGGGTGAGTAATCTATTGTTTATATCGGATAGCTAGGTGCAGATCGGGTTAGCGACAACGTAACCCGAGATGCTGTCTCTATGTGAATCGTAACGCAATTATAGAATGAGCCGTCCTTTGGAGGCGCATTATCTGCAAAGATACATGCGCATCAATAAGTAATTTTAAAACCCAGCTGAGCACCTCGCCCCGGTTCTGGTGAAAAATTGCGTAAATACGACACTGAATTACGAATATTTTCATTAAGTAGATTATTGCCTTTTAGATAAATCATTATGTTAGTGTCATGATAACGCTTGATTTGATATTCACCGCCCATAGTTAATAAATAATAACCGGAGGTTGGTGCGTCGTTAGTTCCCACATCATTTTGAGCTTGTGCGCGCGTAAAACGTAAATTAGTTGACCATTGTTCTTGACTGTAATCCCATTGAAAGCCGAAGCGTAACGGTGGCAAGCGTGGCACATTACCGCCATTAACAAATTGACCTCGGGTATAGTCGCTAAACAAGGTTAGATCAACCATGCCGTGACGGTTTTCCATGATAGGAAATATTAATTTACTTTCGTAGCCTCTAAAAATAGCATCAGCCTGCATACTGCCGGTAACAGACGTGCATGGGGCAGTAGGAGAAACCGCTTGGCATTGCTCACTGCTTAAAGTTTGCGAATTTACTGTGGCTTCAAAGTTCGGTGGTACAAAGTTACCTGTACGTTGTTGGTAAATATAATCGTTTGCCCAGTTATTAAATAAATCTAATTCGCCTTTCACTCCGTGAGTTTTAAATTTATAGCCTAAATCTAAGTTATAAGAGGTTTCCATGTGCAGGCTAGGATCACCTAATTCATAACTACGTGTAGCATCGTGATAACCATTCGAAAATAACTCTTGAACTTGCGGCGCACGTTGCGAGTGAGTAATGCCCAAATTAAAACTGTTGATTTTATCCAAGGTCCATAGCGCCGATACTGAGGCACTGACAGGCGTGTAATTGTAATTTTAGTTAACTGTGCTACCAAAAGGCGCAATATAGCTATTGCTTAGAGTCGGTGTAAGTGCTGAGTTTTCAACGCGCAGTCCTGCTTGATAAAGCATAGAGCCCACATTAACAGACTCTAAAGCAAACACACCAAAACTGTTGCTTAGTGTGGCCGGTACAGTAAGAGTCGTTGCGCTATCAAGTAAGGCAAGATCAGAACTAGGCACGCCCCCAGATGGAAAATTAAACGCCGCAAATTGACTGGAAGTCGCTTGAAAACCGATATTGCCTTTAAAAGGCCCAATATCTTTATGTTTTAACTCGATTCGACCTTCATAGGTTTTATTACTAAAGGCTGTGCCAGGACTAAAAGGAATACTAGGCACACCTCCATCCAGTTCAGTATGGTAATAATCAGTATAACCAAAACGCATCGCCAGTTTGTCGGCGAAACTAAAAGGCTGGTTTATTTCGCTTTTAAAATCAAATTTGGTTTGGCGTTGATCTATACGAACATTAGGGTCTGAGTAGCTTATGCCATTAGAGATAAAGCTTCCTCCATCAGGCGCAATGCCATAATTATTATGTGACTGATTAAAGCCCAACCCTACAAAGCCTTTATCATTAATATAAGAGACGCCCGCTGCACCATTAAACGATTCTGAAAAGGTATTGGCTAGTGTGCCATGGCCATTATTGATTACATTCAAAGTAGGGTCGAGTGCCTGTGCTTTAGGAGTATCTATGGCAGAGCCTGCGATAGACATATCACCGCGTTCTCGAACTAAGCCATCTAAATGATAAGCCCAATGCCCCTTACTGCCTTCTGTTTTCATAGAAGAACTTGATTCATTAGTTGATGAATCAAGGCGCTGATCAAACACCACATTAACCGGCTTATTATATAAGTGCGTAGGGATACGATTGTCGATAATGTTAACCACGCCACCAATAATACCACTGCCATAAAGTAAGGTATTAGGGCCGCGTAACACTTCAATGCTCTCGGCCATAGCTGGATCAATACTGGTCGCATGATCTGGGCTTAATTGAGAAACATCAGCACTACCTATGCTATTTTCTAGCACTTTAACTCTTGATCCACTTTGGCCTCGTATAACGGGTGTACCAACACCGGGCCCAAAAGATTGGCTAGTAATGCCGAGTTCTTGCTTTAAAGTATCACCAATAGTGTTGCCCATTTTCATGGCCAATTCAT
>Ga0214181_1000265_pt1 | contig 13522 bp, 11 predicted proteins | sample TroBogEpilimnion_19_FD_153019 | JGI IMG/M metagenome (GOLD analysis project Ga0214181, IMG submission 153019) | Freshwater microbial communities from Trout Bog Lake, WI - 05NOV2007 epilimnion | ecosystem: Environmental > Aquatic > Freshwater > Lake > Epilimnion/Euphotic zone | place: Trout Bog...
CCAGAAATACGAGCCGTCGTGTAGCCAAAATGTATGTGCAAGAAGTTTTTAATGGCCGCTATGTTGATCAGCCAACTTTAACAAAGTTTCCGAATGTGAGTCGCCTTAATGAGCTCATGATTGTTGGACCCATCACCATCAGAAGCGCTTGTTCACATCACCTTTGCCCCATCATGGGTCGCATTTGGATTGGAGTATTACCAAGCAAAGAGTCTGCCTTAATTGGCTTATCTAAGTACTCACGTCTAACTGAATGGGTGATGTGTAGACCACAGATTCAAGAAGAAGCTGTCGTGGAATTGGCAGATATGTTGGAGAAGAAAATTAAGCCGATTGGTGTGGCGGTCGTAATGGATGCCGATCACTTTTGTATGCAATGGCGTGGTGTAAAAGATCGCGACTCTAAGATGATTAATAGTGTGATGCGCGGTGCTTTCTTAAAAGACTCCAATCTACGCCGTGAATTTTTAGCTCTGATTGATCGAAAATAATTGAAATGAAATTTTCGTATTCTCTGGTTGCCTTACTTCTTCTCACAGCCTGCATTAGTGAACCTAGTAAAAACGAAGATGCCTCAAAAAATAATCAAGCTACTTACCGAAAAGATCTCAGGGAGTGTCAAGAAGACTACCCAGAAACAGGTAGCGGGGTTTATCTTCGGCAGCGTGCAGGTTGCATGCAATTAAAGGGCTGGAAATAACTTCTTTTGGCTGAGAACAATTCTCATCTATATTTTCTTATAAATCAGTAGCTTACGAGCTGACTAGCAAGCTTAAATCATCTCCACTATGATTCCGGTTAGTTTTGAAAGTTCGCATTGCTAGTAAATGCGTTTGCATTTTTACTGTTTTGTTTTTTGGAGAATCCATGAAAAATAGTCGTCGCCAATTTATGATTTTGTCTGCCGCTGGTGCTTGCACTTTGGCTTTGAACGGTAAAGTTCAAGCTCAAGCAATGGTTGCCGATACTGATCCACAAGCTGCTGCATTAGGTTACAAATCCGATGCTACTAAAGTAGATAAGGCAAAGTATGCAAAGTACGCTGCTGGCCAGCAATGCTCTAATTGTGCTTTATTTCAAGGTAAACCTGATGCTGCTGCAGGCGGTTGCCCATTGTTTGCAGGCAAGCAAGTTTCCGCTAAAGGCTGGTGCTCTGCTTACGCTAAGAAGGCTTAATCTCCTAGTCTTAAAGGACGAGGCATTGCCTATGTCGTTGAATCAAAAAGACTGCCCCGGCAGTCTTTTTGATTTTAACTGGGCAAGTATCATCTTTAATTCCTAGCTAAATACACATCAAAATTGCGCAGGACGTTCGTTGCTTTATCAATTGCCTCATTTTTAGTATTAAGTGCGACGGCTGTTTATCTTTAAAGAATTAAAAATTGCTAGGTTAATATTCAACAATGAATCCCCAAGCTGATCACCTTTTGAACCAAGCTCTTCAATGCTTACAAGGTGCAAATTTGGATCAAGCGCAACAGCATTTAATCCAGGCAATTAGCTTGGAGCCTGGGAATCCCAATGCCCTTCGTTTTCTGGGTATTATTGCGGCTCAACGCCAGCAATATTCAGAAGCCTTAAATTATCTCAACCGCTCGTTTAAATCAGACCCAGCCAATTTCTTAGTTCTCAGCAATATCGGCAATATTTATTCAGAGCTAAAAGATTATGGCAGCGCTCTTAATGCGTATGAACAATCTTTGGCAATTGAGCCAAGATATGAAGAGGCTTGGGCCAATAGGGCGAATGTGTTGTACGAGCTTGGGCGATACGACGATGCGCTAATTGATTATGAGCAGGCCCTCAGATTGCAGCCCGAATACGCGCAGGCAATGTTTAGTATGGGTAATACCCTTTATGCACTGAGTCGTTTTGATGAGTCTATTAAGTGTTGCGATAAAGCCTTAGGCCTTATTCCGGATTTTGCTCAGGGCTGGTTTATTGTTGGAGACAGACTAAATGCACTGGGCAGGCATGGTGAAGCCATTACTCATTACGATAAAGCCCTAAGTCTAGTGCCGCAGAATCCTGAAATCTGGATTAATAAGGGCGTAGCACTTCAAGCGCTGAAACGTTTTGAAGAGGCTATTGTTCATTATGATAAGGCCATTGGTCTTGCTCCTGACTATGCACAGGCTTACTCCAATAAGGGCAACACCTTATGTGACCTTGGTTTTGTTGAAGAGGCCGCTACCCATCAACAAAAAGCAATTGCATTGAAACCGGATTACGTGGAGGCCTGGTACAACCTGGGTATTGCCCTGACTGGGCTAAAGCGCTATGAAGAGGCTATTGCTCATTACGATAAAGCGATAAGCCTCAGGCCAGACTATCTAGATGCATGGATGAATAAGGGTGTAACACTGCAATCGCTCAAACGTTTAGATGAGGCTATTGATCATTATGACAAGCTCTTAAAGCTCAAACCGGATTATTCTGATGCATATTCAAATAAGGGCAATACTTTATTTGAGCTTAAGCGTTATCGGGAGGCATTAGCACAGTATGAAAAAGCGCTTACATTTAACCCCAGTATCAATTGGATTGCCGGTGATGCGCTTCATACTGCTATGAAAATTTCTGGCTGGTCTGACATTGACATTCGCTTAAGCAAAATTACGAGTCAGGTATCCTTAGGTCAAAAAGCTATAAACCCTTTTGCATTCCTTGCCTTAATTGATGACCCCTTACTACACAAACAAGCTGCTGATATTTATGTTCAAAGTAAGCATCCATTTAACCCATCTTTAAATGCTATTTCAAAGTGCCTGAATCATCAGAAAATTAGAATTGCCTACTTCTCTCCCGACTTTAGAAATCATCCGGTTGCATGTTTAGCTGCGGAGTTATTTGAATTACACGACCAAGACAGATTTGAAATCTTTGCATTTTCTTCGGGGGGTGATGATGGTAGTTCACTGCATCTTCGCTTAAGAGCAGCTTTTAATCACTTTATAGACATCCGTAATATGTCTGATTTAGATGTCGCAGTGCTTGCTCGAAAATTAGAGATTGATATTGCGATTGATTTGGGTGGCCATACCAGCGACAGTAGAACAGGAGTTTTTGCCTACCGAGTAGCGCCCATTCAAATAAATTATTTAGGATACCCTGGAACGATGGGAGCTGAATATATGGATTACATTATTGCTGATAACACCCTTATTCCCAAAAATGCGCATCAGTTTTATTCTGAGAAGATTATTTATTTACCAGGAAGTTATCAAGTAAACGATAGGAGGCGAACAATCGCCAATAAGAAGTTTACAAGGGAGGAGCTTGGCTTGCCAGATCAGGGGTTCGTCTTTTGTTGTTTTAATAATAACTACAAAATATTGCCTAAAACTTTTGATAGCTGGATGCGAATATTGCAGGCTGTCAGCGGAAGTGTTTTGTGGTTATTTGAAGATAATTCTCTGGCAACTGAAAATCTCAAATTAGAAGCCTCTAAACGAGGCGTTGATCCAGCTCGATTAATTTTTGCAAATAGGCTTGAGTTGCCTGAGCATTTGGCGAGACATCAGCAGGCAGATCTCTTTTTGGATACTTGGCCCTATAACGCACACACTACGGCAAGTGATGCTTTATGGACAGGTCTACCTATAGTGTCTCTAGCTGGGAAATCATTTGCTAGTCGAGTAGGGGCAAGCCTCTTAAATGCAATTGGATTGCCTGAGTTAGTTGTAAATAAACAAGAGCAATACGAATTGCTTGCCATTGAGCTAGCGCAAAATCCCGATAAATTAAGGCTAATAAAAAAACGTCTCGGCGAAAATCGCGCGACTACTTCGCTATTTAATACCGCTCTTTTTGTAAAGAATATTGAGACTGCATACATAAAAATTTATGATAGAAATCAGGCGGGATTAAATCCAGACCACCAATATATTTCTTAAGAAAAATTTTCTAATATTGAAAAGTAGGATGCTTAGAGCGTATGATTAATCTCATTTACTTATTGTCGCCACGGATAAAATGAGACGCTCCATCAAATATTTGCTCAAGCACTACTCTTTTTATTTTGGGGGTGATCAGCCTGCTGTTGGTTGGGCAGAGCGATTGCGGACCTGCGCAGGTACATTTATTGGTCTAATGCTGGTGTTGGTGTTGGCCAAATTATTGGGCGAGTTGAGCGGGGTTGATGAGTGGCTCATGGCTTCCTTGGGGGCTAGTGCGTTGTTGGTGTTTGCTTTGCCAGGCAGTCCAATGGCTCAGCCATGGGCGGTTATTGCAGGCAACACTCTGTCCGGCTTGATTGGCATTACCGTGACATTGCTTATCTCCGAGCCCCTATTGGCAATGCCAGTCGCAGCAAGCCTATCAATTATGGGGATGTTTTTATTGCGATGTCTTCATCCGCCCGCAGCTGCTGTTGCCCTCATTGCTGTCCTCGCACATGTCACGCATTATCGTTATGCTTTTTTCCCCGTCATGGTTGACTCAGTCTTATTGGTAATAGCGGGGGCTATTTATACTAATCTGACGGGAAAAATTTATCCAAATAGGGCTAAATGACTTAAGTTCCCCTAATTCCTGTTAAATAAGGCTCATTTGTGGCTGTTTTTGATTATTCCAATTTAATATAATTATTTCCTTTTTGTGGCTGCAATTGATGCAATACAGTCTTTGATCCCATAGTTATGAAATTTGCCAGCATTTTCCTTTTTTAGTGACTGGGCACACTCACTAACTGAATTGCGGACGTTAATTTTTGGGGTATTACCTGCTGCTGCCATGTCTGACTCCTTTTATGTTCGATTTATAAGATTGACTGGGTTTTATTTTGTGACTTTTAAACCTACAAGCTATTTTATAAAAGATTTTGACCTAGCCATAAAGCGATAAAATCTAGGGATAAATCGTTTAATGTGCTTATTTACATAATATATTCAAAAGGTTGGCTATTTTCTTATGACGCAAGTTTTGCCCGTAATTCTCTGTGGGGGGTCCGGAACTCGTCTTTGGCCGCTTTCGCGCGCTGGCTTTCCAAAGCAATTTTTAGTGCTTTCAGGCGACGGCTCAAAGCAAAGCCTATTCCAACAGGCTATTTGTCGTACCCATGCAGTAGTTGAGAAAGATATTTCATTGGGTCCAACGGTGATTGTGACAAACGAAGATCATCGATTTTTAGCTTTAGATCAACTTCGCGAATTAAAAAACGGCAATGAAAATATTTCAGCAACTCTATTGCTTGAACCTTCTGGTAGAAATACAGCCCCAGCCTTAACTATGGCCGCCCTTTATGCGGTAGATCGTGGTGATGATCCCGTATTGGTTGTGACGCCCGCAGATCAAACTGCGACAAATCCTGAGGCTTTCACGGCGGCATTGCGGTCAAGTATTGAGATTGCTCAGTCAGGATCAATTGTTATTCTAGGTATTGCCCCTAGCGCTCCTGAGACGGGCTATGGCTACATTAAGGTTAACAATGAAGGCTCAGAGTCTAGCGCTCTCGTTGAGCGTTTTGTAGAAAAGCCTAACCAAGATACTGCTAAAAAATACCTTAAGGAGGGTGGATATTTTTGGAATGGTGGAATGTTTGTGCTTAAGGCGAGTGTGTGGTTAGCTGCCTTAAATGAATATCGTCCTGACATCCTCTCGGCAACTAAAGAAGCGTGGCAAGCTAAAACAATAGATGCGTCAGCGGATGCGCAGTTTATACGCCCTGCAAAAGAGCTATTTAATCTAATTCCAAGTGAGTCAATTGACTATGCGGTAATTGAGAGGTGCCCTGGCTCAATATTCCCCGTAAGAATGGTGACGCTAGATGCAGGCTGGAGCGACTTAGGTGCATGGGATGCAGTGTGGCAGGTTGGAAAGCGAGATGCCCAAGGTAATGTTACCAGCGGAGACGCTCTATTAATAGACTCCAAGAACTCCTTAATTCATGCAAGCAGCCGTTTGGTGAGTGCTGTCGGAGTAGAAAATCTTATTATTGTTGAAACGGCAGATGCTGTTCTCGTTGCCGATAGAAAAAACAGTCAACATGTAAAAAATATTGTTGGACAATTAGAGGTGCAAAAGCGCGAAGAGAAAAATTTACATCGCAAAGTATCAAGACCTTGGGGTTGGTATGACAGTGTTGATGAGGGTGAGCGTTTTAAAGTAAAGCGAATTCAGGTAAAACCTGGAGCAAGCCTTTCTTTGCAAATGCATCATCACCGTGCTGAGCATTGGATTGTAGTTAAAGGAATTGCAGAAATAACTAATGGCGATCAAGTGCTGACTCTGAAAGAAAATCAAAGTACCTATATCCCTCAGGGTCAAACGCATCGTCTTACAAATCCTGGCACCCAGCCGCTAGAAATTATTGAAGTGCAGTCAGGTAGCTATTTGGGGGAGGACGATATAGTCCGCTTTGAAGATACCTATGGAAGAAGTTAAATTAAAAAACAAAAAAGAGTAAACGTAATGAGCAATCAAAAAGTCGCGTTAATTACTGGTATCACCGGTCAAGATGGTTCTTATCTGGCTGAATTCTTATTGGAAAAGGGCTATATCGTTCATGGGATTAAACGCCGCGCATCCTCTTTCAATACTGAACGTATTGACCACATCTATCAAGATCCACATATTAATCATCCAGATTTAATTTTGCATTACGGTGATTTAACTGATACCAGTAACTTGGTGCGTATTATTAAAGAGTGTCAACCTGATGAAATTTATAACTTAGGTGCTCAGAGCCATGTTGCAGTCTCTTTTGAGTCTCCTGAATATACTGCTGATGTAGATGCCATTGGTCCTTTGCGCATGCTTGAAGCAATTCGTATTTTGGGGCTTGAGAAGAAGACCCGCTTCTACCAGGCATCCACTTCCGAGCTCTACGGCTTAGTACAAGAGATTCCTCAGAAAGAAACCACCCCGTTTTACCCAAGAAGTCCGTATGCAGTAGCAAAAATGTACGCATACTGGATCACCGTGAATTATCGCGAAGCTTATGGCATTTATGCGTGCAACGGCATTTTGTTTAACCATGAGTCAAAGCGTCGCGGTGAGACGTTTGTAACACGTAAGGTAACCCGCGGACTTGCGAATATTGCTCAGGGTTTGGAGAACTGTCTTTACATGGGTAATATCGATGCTTTGCGCGACTGGGGCCATGCTAAAGACTATGTGAGAATGCAGTGGTTAATGCTTCAGCAAGAAAAACCAGAAGATTTTGTGATTGCCACGGGTGTGCAGTTTACGGTTCGCGAATTTATTACTCGTAGCGCCAAACAATTAGGCCTAAGCCTAAAGTTTGAGGGTAGCGCTGAAAACGAGAGGGCGATTGTTGCTAGTATTGATGGAGACAAGGCTCCTGCCCTAAAAGTGGGTGATGTGATTTTGCGGATTGATCCTCGCTACTATCGCCCTACTGAAGTAGAGACTCTATTAGGCGATCCTACTAAGGCAAAGGAAAAGTTAGGTTGGGTTCCTGAAATTACTCTTGACCAAATGATTGTTGAGATGGTTGCAAATGACTTGGACCAAGCTAGACAACATGCATTGCTACAAAAACATGGCTACTCAGTTGCGGTTGGCAAAGAGAATTAAAGTAAACCCATGAGCATGTTGAATCAAAAGATTTACGTTGCTGGTCACCGCGGTATGGTGGGGTCTGCTATTGTTCGCAATCTGAAGGACAAGGGCTATAGCAACATTGTGACGCGCACGCATGCTGAGCTTGATTTAACGAATCAGGTCGAGGTACAGGCCTTTTTTGAAAAGGAAAAGCCTGATCAGGTTTATTTAGCAGCAGCAAAGGTAGGGGGTATTTATGCGAATAATACTTTCCCAGCAGAATTTATTTACGATAACTTGATGGTTCAGAACAACGTAATTCATCAAGCCTTTGTTAGCGGCGTTAAGAAGCTATTATTTTTAGGATCTAGTTGTATTTATCCCCGCCTAGCCGGGCAACCTATGAGTGAAGACGCTCTCCTAACTGGAAAACTTGAGCCTACAAACGAGCCTTATGCCATTGCAAAAATTGCTGGTATCAAAATGTGCGAAAGTTATAACCGACAGTACGGAAAATCACACGGAGTAGATTATCGATCAGTAATGCCCACTAATCTGTATGGCCCAGGCGATAACTATCATCCAGAAAATAGCCATGTCATTCCTGCGCTCATTCGTAGATTCCATGAAGCAAAGCTTGTTAATGCCCCTGAAGTCGTTATTTGGGGTACAGGAACCCCTAGACGAGAATTTTTATACGTAGATGATATGGCGGCTGCATCCGTATTTGTCATGGAGCTAGATAAGGCATCTTATGACAAAGAAACCCTACCGATGCAAAGTCATATTAATGTTGGTTTTGGACATGACATCACTATCGCAGAGCTAGCTCAAGCAGTTGCTAAAGCAACAGGCTACCTAGGTTCTATTGCTTTTGATTCAAGTAAACCGGATGGGACTCCAAGAAAATGGATGGACTCATCGCGATTGAATTCATTGGGCTGGATGCCCAAGGTGGACATCACTCAAGGTTTATCACTTGCATATGCAGATGCAAAAATAAGATTTTAATTTAGGGCGCCATCCTTATTCGCCCTGCATTTTGATTGCATGAATAAGAATATTCTTGCCAAAAAAATATTTAAATCCCATCTCATCCAAAAAGTGACTGATAGGGAAAATAAAGCGGTCATAAAATTTCAAACTAGAATCGGAACTGATTTTATTTTGCGTTGAGCTTCTAAAAAATCTTGTGGTTAACCAAGCGAAAAATCCGATTGAGTCTGAATAGCGACACGAATGAATTGAAAAATTCGCTAGCCTTAATTTATCGCACAACTCGTGCTTGGTATATCTTCTGTAGTGCCCCAGGGCTGCATCTGCAGGGGAGTATAAAAACATAAATGCTGGCACGTAGATCATGAGTGATCCACCTGCCTCAAGAAGGTTATGCATATCTTTTAATGATTCTAGGTCATCAGGTATGTGCTCTAGAACATTAGAGGTATAAATTAAGCTGTAAGGGCCTTGTGCAGATTGGGAATTTTCGTATACAGAAAATTCACGTTCGATTAGGATTTCTCTTAAAGCGGGATCAATTTCAATGCAGTGAGGTTTTACAGAGTAGACCTCTCGAAAAATGGATGCAAGCGTACCAATACCTGCGCCAAATTCTAAAATTCGATCATTTGATTTTAATTGAGAGGCAAATTTAGAAACGATATGGTGATTATATTTCTCAAGACTACGTTCATTTGCCCAAAGTTCATTTGTACCAGAGTAGCATGTTTGCAATTCATTTTGGGCCTGCTGGGGTATTTGAGTGCTCATCATTTTTTAAATCTTAGTAAATGAATAGATGCCGCACCCATAATTTAGATCATTTGGAATGTCGTTAATATTGGCATTACATATAAGACTGCCTTGATCATTCACATAATCGAATCTATCTAAGGATAAATTATCTGCTGCATTGGGCCAAGTAAAAATATCATTTGGATGAAATATTCGGTGAGCATTAAATTCAATTGAACTCTTATTTGCTATAGGAAAACTGATATATAACTTACCTTTTGGCTTTAACATTTTTATAAGATTTGAAAATCCTTTTTGGTAGCCCAAGGGGTCTATGGGATCACCGTACCTACCTAGACCAAAATGTTCAATCGCGTGAAGGCAGGATATGGAATCTGTAATTTCAGAATCGAGAGAATTACTGCTTAAATCAAGCTGTATAAAAGAAATATTTTGGTGAGGGCCAGGGTCCAATTTACGAATATCAATGAGCTCGATTTTGCGATAAGAGGCTACGTGTGCAACAAAGCCACTGATTCTAGATCCAACATCAATATGACGTTGTGGATTATCAGTGGCAATAAAATTAGCAACCAAAAGATCTTGATGAAAATAATGACCACTAGCAAAACCAGCTTGATGATTATATTCAGATGTGATGGGCCAATATTTATCGATCTGCCCTCCATTTTTGACAAACACAGATGATTCGTTTGCATATCGCCAAAGTAGCGATACTTTTTTGGGCGATCCTAAATCTTTAGGGTATTTGAAAAGCAGTTTTAAAAAAGTAGGAAGAATATCTAGCATGTTGTAATGGTATTTGACTCGGAAAATATATTATTTGGGGGCGTAATGAATATTGCGATCATATTGAAAATCTATATCCTTGGTTCAAGTATAGGCGCTGCCGTATAACTTGAGTAAATTGTCTATAACAAAGTCTTTATCATAACGAGCTCAGCCTTAACGTGGAAACTGCTTGCTAAGTGGCTCTAAACAGTACTTTTATTACTTTAAGACTTAGCTTTATCTCTAGTGCTCATCTGCATTTAGGGGTAGTATAAAATCCGTCTTGCATTCTGTGTATACATTTATTTTTTTTAGTATGTTTTGTGAGGGTCGGTTTGGGACCCCCTACCAATTTAAAATTTAGGTGGCATCTTGATTCAAAAGCATGAGACCGACCGTAATTCCCTCCCCTTTTTTTGGCGGTGGGTTATTCCTTGCCTCTGCTACCTATTTTTGGTCCTGGTTATTGCCCCACATCGTGGCGCGGCATGGTTTTCAGATGACGGCTTATTCTTAAAGATGTCCTGGGAGGCGGCATATGGTTATGGGTGGGATACCATGCTGCCTCAAGCCCCGAGTTATCTATTTAATGCCCTATTAATGAAGTTTGGAGTAAATGAATTACTTCAATTTAGGATTGTTAATTACAGCCTATGCTTTATAGGTGCCATACTCTTTTTTGTGGGTCTTAATTCAGGCAAAGATAGACTGAATCTTGTTCCTCTGGCAGTCACAGCGAGCATATTGGTATTTTTAAATTCGATAGAATGTCCTAATTCTCTGGCCCTACATTTTTTCCTGATAGGGCTGGGTTGCTATTTCTTAGCGCTGCGTGCCTCTTCAAGCTGGCAAACCTTTTTACTGGGTTTGAGCGCCCTAGCACTCGCATTATGTGGCTTCACGCATGCGGCAATGGTGATTGCAATTTTCATTATTGGCGCCTTCATTTGCATTTTGGACCCCATCACAAGACGAAGCATATTCCCCTATTTATTGACCGGCACTTTATTCTGTCTATGGGCTTGGTATATTGATGAAGTTGGTTTAGCTATACTTCTCAAGGTCCCAACCTATCATGAGACTAGCCTAGTTGAATTACTAAAACGGATTTATCTAATATTTAAATTTTTAGCCGTGCCGCTGATTTACTTCGTAGTAATCATGTGGTTCACCAAAAGATTCGGCTCCAAAAAAACTATAGTTGTTCAGTCTCTATTAATCTTTAGTCCTATATTTTTAGCGCTTGTATCATTGATCAATGGCATCTTGGACCTACATTGGAAATTTCCTGGGTCTATAGACTTCCATCAGATACCAGGCGCCATTTATTACTCACTATTTTTTATTATTTTTTCTTCTATTGCAGCGGCTTATTATCCTTTTGCAAAAAACGAAGAATTGTTTTTGGTAAATGGCCGCAACCTTATTATTCAATGGATCAAGAATAACGGCCCTCAAACTCAAAATTACAAGTTATTTCTTGCGATTGCAGGGTTTCTGCTGCTACCAGCAGGATTAGCAGCCGGCAGCAATACAGCAATTCTAGTCGGCTTGGTATATTTTTCGGGACCAGCTCTAGGTTTAGCTTTGATGATTTGGTCCAAAGAATCTAGTGGGATCAAAGATGCCTACTTATATAGTTTTGCTGCAGGCTGGATTTTAATTTTTTTAATTTTTACCCTTTACTATAATCATCCCTCTGCAAATCCTCCCATTGATAATGGCGAAGTTGTATTAAGTCAGCCCCACCTCTTGTCAATTGTAGAGACAAGACAATATCAAAAATCTTTGGAGCAATTAGATCTTATTTATCAGCAAAATCAGTGTCAGGATAAATTACTACTGACTTTAGACAACATTCCAACGATCTACTATATTTTTCAACACCCTAGTCCACCAAAGATTGGTATTGTTCGGCCGCTATATTACTTCCCAAGCAATGAAATTCTTGAGTTATTGCGGGCTAGCAATCACTGGTGTGTAATTGATATTACCGGTACTGAAACAAAAGTCGGAATTGATCAAAATCATGGCATTGACAACCGTGAGGCAGTTCGTAACTTTCTCAAATCTCAGAGTGCCCAATCCCATGTAATAGTGGCCCCTAGCAAAAATTTTGTTAGTGAAATCAACTTCTATATCAGGTAGGACCTTTTGCTAATGACCACCGCATTTTCCTTATTAACATCTCTTTTGGTTTTAATTTTAGGATTTTTTGTCTTTTATGGTTACGGAAAATTTTTTGCAGAAAAAATATTACAGATACGCGGTCTTGGTTTGGGGCACTGCGCCTGTATAGGTTACGCTTTGTTTCTTTGTTTTTGTGGCTACCTTGAGATCTTTCGATTAGGTGGCGCACTATTTTTCTCCATATTCTCTTTGGTGGGGTTGGGGTGCGCAATTTTGCTCGCTAAGTTTTACCCCTTAAATGGTTTAAGTAATCGAGTTATAGAGGATGTTGGAATGCTTTCTAATGCTAAGAGAGGAATCTTTTATCTTTCGATTGCATTAATTATTGCCTTTATCCTGATATTTCTAATCAATTTGAGCGCTTACCCCTTCAACGATGGGGATGATTTGCAGGGTTACCTGGTTCTTTCAAGGCGAATTCTAGATGAAGGATATCAGGGGGGTGATGTCTTTAATCTGAGGGCAATCGTTCAAGGTTTTGGTGGGGGTAACTATATCAATGCCTTTTTTCTGCAATGGATGCCTTTACGTTTTATTCATATAGCTGAAGGCGGTCTTGGGCTCTTTTTATTGCTTGCATTAACAACGGATTATTTGAACGTAGAAAAAATAGGTGTCTGGAAATTGATTGGCGGTATGGTGTGCGTTTGTATTTTTGCCATTTTTATCCCAATCGTCAACATTACGCCCATCTTAAGTGCCGCAGCACTAGCCTTTGGAATTTTATTGTTAGGACAAAAACCCCAAGAAAATTCCAATTTTAAAGTTGCATTTCTGTTGGGTCTTTATGCTTCTGGGCTTACTTTGCTTAAGGGTACGCTGCTTGTCCCAGCCATTATTTTTTGTGCTGCATACTACTTGTCCCGCATGATTCAATTGCAAAAATGGTCTGTTGTAATTGAGGCATCCATTGCGTTTATGAGTTTCTTGTTACTCTTGACCCCGTGGGCGTTAACCAACTACCACTACTTTAATACTCCCTTTTACCCTCTGCTGGGCAGTGGGTTGGTCAGTTCAGGCGGATTTGGATTGGTTGGCTCGGAAATATTCTTAGATAATTTATATCAGTATCACCCCTTATACTTGCTCGCCTTGGCAACTTGGTTTCTATTAATTTGCTACGAAAAATCCCCCACTAAAATTATTTTTTCTCACGTTTTATTGGTAGTCTTTTTTGTCACTACATTACTGCTTGCAATCACACCGGGTGGCAGCTTCAGATACAACTTTGTCTTATTGACAATACCCTCTATTTTTTTTATTACCTCTTATTTAGCAATTGATGAGAAAAATTTTAAGT
>Ga0214181_1000271_pt1 | contig 13359 bp, 13 predicted proteins | sample TroBogEpilimnion_19_FD_153019 | JGI IMG/M metagenome (GOLD analysis project Ga0214181, IMG submission 153019) | Freshwater microbial communities from Trout Bog Lake, WI - 05NOV2007 epilimnion | ecosystem: Environmental > Aquatic > Freshwater > Lake > Epilimnion/Euphotic zone | place: Trout Bog...
CTGCTCACCTTCTTTGAAGAATCTTACCCAACGTTGTTGTTCATTTTCAACTTGTGGCGAATTAAACTTCTGCAGTTCTAATAACCAAATACCACAATGATTGTTTAGTGTTCTGCCCTTGTTATCCCTGACTTTATAGGTATGGATATAATCAGTATCATCTTTAATTAAATTCTCTGCCAATAGCCATATTGAATAAGTCGGCTTTAACTTGTAATAACTTTCACCCTGTTGTAGTTGTTGGCTATAAATATCTGCCCAATAATATAGGATACGCGCAGGCAAGTTAGCATAACTGACCAGTTGAATTTCAATATGGTAAATATTGTCGTCACTATCCTTTGCTTTAACATCAACAATGCTAAGCTTGTCCTCAAGAAATTCTTTGTCATTATAAGGATTCAGAATGTCTACATTGGTTAATGGAGCGGCAATATCTGAACCTATAATGGCATTCAAGAAATGCACTAATAAGTTGCGGTTATCCTCTGCACCTAATAATGCCTTAAATACGCAGTCTATCTTTGGGTCAATTTTATGTTTCATGTTTTATTATAACAATCGAATCTGCATTGGCAATATAGCTTTCGAAACGTGAGTAATAAGATTATCAATCTTCCCTAGGCTTCATACAAACTCAGCCAGGTAGACAGCTAGGGTGGGCAATGATTTTCTGCCCATCGCTCAATCGGCAAATGCTGGGCAAACGATAAAAATATCTGCAAGCCCTGCATCGCTGTTTGGCGTCAATAGCTTTATCAAAGCAACACTCAATATCTAAAAAATATACTCCTCTGTTATGTAGTCATGCTGAGACTAAAATTTAATTTATCCAATTAATTCTGGAGGTTACTGTATGCATCAAGTAGATCCCTATGTCTGTGCTCGTATCGATAGCCAAACCAAAGAGCTAGCTTCTCAAGCTCTTCAAGCTATGGGGCTTTCTATATCAGATGCTATTCGCATGTTGATGTTACGTATTGCGGATGAGCAAAGATTACCTTTTGATGTCAAAGTCCCAAATAAAGCAACTTTAGATGCTATTGCAGAACTTGAATCGGGTAATGGTAAAAAGTTAGACGGTTTGGAAGCTCTAATGGCAGACTTAAATACGGACGATTGAAAGATCTACAGCCTTTAAAAAAGACTTTAAACTTGAATCTAAAGGGAAATATCAGAAGACCTAACGAGTGACGGGGTTTGCAAGCCCTAACCGGCATCGGTGATGATTTTACAGAGTCAGTGCTTAAATAATATTAGCTATTATTTTTATATTAGCTAATATACGTGGCTAAAACTACCTAAAAAAAGGAGCTTATCATGCGCGTCATGACAGCCACTGAGGTTAAAAACAAGCTTGGCGACGCCTTGTCTTTTCTCGAAGATGACAGCCTGCTGATCGAGAAGAACGGCAAAGAAGCGTTTATGGCTTTTTCCGTACAAACAGCAAAAAAAATGATTTTGACCTCTTATGTGCATGGCGGTTTGTCGCGTTCCGAGGCAATGAAACTGATGGGTTTTGACTGGTATGGTGACTTGCTGGATGCACTGGCTACAGCCAAGATGAACAAACCTACGTTATCAAAGCCTGAGCGCCTGGCGATGACGGCTTATGCTAGTAAAATACTGGCCGCAAAATGACCTTGAAAAAAAGTCGGCGCATCGAGATTGTTATTGCGGATGCCGGCCCGCTGATTTCCTTGGCGCGTGCCGATGCACTGGAGACCTTACTGGTCTTTAAGGACAGCGTCAGTTTGGTTATTACCGATTTTGTTGAGTTTGAAGTAACGCGACATCGCGACAAACACGCCGATGCACTGCGAATTTGCGAGTTTATAAGCCGTTATGCCGGTATTGTCGAGATTCAAGAAACATCAATCGGCAAAACCATGAAGCAAATGGTGCAAATGCGGGAACTGTTTGAAGAAAACGCAGCCTTTCGCCAAATGATGCTTAGCAACAACAGCGTGCCGCCTGCAATCCCCAAAGATATTGGCGAGTTAAGCATTGTTTCTTATGCCAACGAGATGATTACCAACCCGCCGGGATTGCCGGTTTTAATTTTGGCGGAAGATGACTTTTTTCTGCATTCGGGTTCTGCACTGCCCGGAAATGTTCACATACTTTCAACGCGTGCCTTTTTGGAAACGCTTTATGAATTGGGACACATTCCTGCTGCCAAAGCACTCTGGGAAACCATTCAAGGTGAACGTCCCGGCGTGAATACGACCCACGTTGATCGACAAGCCGGAAAAATTAATACTGAGTGGCAAAGTGCTATTGATAATGAAAAGACCCTGCGTTTTGAAACAAAACAGAACGCCAAAAAAAAATCCCCCTAAGTCCGCTTTTTTTAAATACAGGGAAATGATCCCTTTCGTATTTTATGTTACGAGCTAAGAAAAATAACTCATAAGATGGGCAGAGGCGCTAGAGACTGTGAAAGTATTATGATTTTTGCCTCCCCCTTTGTAAAAGGGGGATCGAGGGGGATTTTTTAAATGATATGTTACTGTTATTTCATGATTATTTTAAATAGACCCAATCTCCCCTAACTCCTCTTTGCTAAAGAGGGGAAATAAAAAGAATACTTTCACAGTCTCGATAGCAAGTAGCCTCGATGAAATGCAATGGAATCGAGGTTTCGGAGCAATGACGCGACCAGCCAGGCAGGGTGGGCAATGCTTTTTTGCCCATCGCTCAATGGGCAAATAGTGGGCAAACGATAAAACTATCTGCAAGCCCTGCATCGCTGTTTGGCGTCAATAGCTTTATCAAAGCAACACTCAATATCAAAAAATATACTTCTCTAATGTTATGTAGTCATGCTGAAACTAAAATTTGATTTATCCAATTAATTCTGGAGGTTACTGTATGCATCAAGTAGATCCCTATGTCTATGCTCGTATCGATAGCCAAACCAAAGAGCTAGCTTCTCAAGCTCTTCAAGCTATGGGGCTTTCTATATCAGATGCTATTCGCATGTTAATGTTACGTATTGCGGATGAGCAAAGATTACCTTTTGATGTCAAAGTCCCAAATAAAGCAACTTTAGATGCTATTGCAGAACTTGAATCGGGTAATGGTAAAAAGTTAGGCAGTTTAGAAGCTCTAATGGCAGACTTAAATACGAGCGATTGAAAGATCTACAGCCTTAGACTCTTAACGATGACTTTTTGGCTGTATTGGTTGTTATAGCTAACGATGGTGTACTTGATGTTAAATATCGAGATCATGATTTAACGGGTGACTGGATAACCTATCGTCAATGTCACATTAAACCAGATCTATTGTTGATATATCTTAAAATAGAAGAAAACTGCTTACGTCTTGCTAGATTAGGATCGCACAGCGAATTGTCTGGCTAGGCATAAAACCGATTCCGAATTAACCATGAATAAGCCCGGTAGGGTTGAAAATGGTGGGTAAACGAAAAAGCTTTTTACACACTCTGTAACAATGATTGGTCATTTTGTTTATGTTTGGTATCTAATTGACAGGGAATGTTCCTTAAAAAACAGCGGGCATTTTTAGTTGAACAGCTAGTGTTCTTAAAAAAACAATGGACATTTTTGATTGAACAGCTAGTGTTTCTAAAAAAACAATGGGCATTTTTGATTGAATAGCTAGTGTTCCTAAAAAAACAGCGGACATTTTAGATTGAACAGCTAGTGTTTCTAAAAAAACAGCGGACATTTTTGATTGAATAGCTAGTGTCCTTAAAAAAACAGCAATCATTTCTAACTGGATAGGAAGTAATTCAAAAAAATCAGTGGTCATTACTAGTTGAACAAGGAGTCTTCCTAAAAAATAAAAGGCACTTTCAAAGTGATCTAGGAATGATGCTAAGCAACCAAAGATCCTTGCAAAGTAAAATAGCAATGATGCCAAAAAACCATGGTTCTTTTTAAAGTTAAACAGGGATTGTGCTATCTAATTTAAATGTTACTTAGAATGTTATTAGCTAAAGATTATATTTATTTTTGCATAGGTTACTGAAGATAATATTCTTTTAAACAGGAAGATTAAAATTGAGTAATAAATTATGCACACTTTAGAATTTGATCAAACTTTGAATCAATTAGCGACATTAAGCGGAAAAACCTCGGATAAGTTGTTAAGAGAAATTACAGTTAGTTCAATTAAAAAACGAGTTTGTAAATTAGCTATCCCATCTCTTTTGGCAAATTTAAATGTACCATTGCAGACTGATTGGGATCAGTTTTTTAGTGATTTGAGTCGTCCTGTTGTTGATGTCAGTCCTTGTTCACGAGATGATATTTATGTCGAACATTTGCGTTGATACTAATATCTGGGTTTGTTCCTTGGGTACACCTCAAGCTAAAGATGATAATAAACAAGGAATAGCACAACAATTATTAGGTCTACTGAAAATATTACTTTAATGCCGCAAATTATCAATCAATTGGATTTCGTATTGATAGGTAAACAAGGATGGCCTGATAATGAACTTCAACCCATGATTGAGAAATTGTTGAAAAAATGCAGCTTACATATCCCTTAGTTTTATTGGGATAGTTTGATTGTCTCCGCTGCGATAGAGGCGGGATGTAACTGCTTACTATCTAAAGATATGCAGCGCCAACAAACTATCAGTCATCTAAAGATAATCATATTCCCTTTCCCTGTTGAACAGAGTTTGCATGCCTCTACATTTTCGACATCATTTATTCGCATATATTTTGTTCTGATTTTAATATCTGATGCCGTGCTGTGCATCTAAAGGTATTGTTGAAATTAGCCGAAAGGGGCGCGGTATTGATGCTGGGCGGTGCTAGGAGGGCAGGAAGCCCCCCTTACAAAAACAAGGTACGCCGTAAGTTCTGGTAATCAAGCTACTTTCGGGTACTAAAATAATCGTCTCAATAGCGACCTGTTTATTATTTTTTAAACCGTAGAATCGCGACTGCGCGTAACAACAGTTAATATATTTTAAAAATCATTTTCGCTTGTCATAATATCCACCTAGATAAAACCAATACGTTGTTGAATTTTATTACCTTGTTTAATATTGCATTCTTTCTCTAATTGCGATACTAACTCTTCCGAAGTGATAGCTTCATCTAAGAGAGTTGCTTGTTTTAGCACTGTTGCAAAATCACCTGGAGCAAGAGTAGTCAACATTGTTAAACGCTTAAGATCCTCAGAGGGTATTTCTTTTTCGGATATAGACAAGCTTTTGGCGAATAATGATTGTCTTTGTGTTAGGGTTAAATAATCAAAACGAATTTTAAAGACAAAGCGTCGTAAAGCAGCTTGATCAAGATGATTAAACAAATTAGTCGCACAGATAAAAATGCCATTAAAGCGTTCCATTTGTTGTAACAATTCGTTAACCTGACTAACTTCCCAGTTTTTAGTCATGTTTTCACGTTTTCTTAAAAATGAATCTGCTTCATCAAGAAATAAAATAGCGTTTTCTTTTGTGGCTTCAGCAAAGATTGCCGCAATATTCTTTTCATTCTCACCGATATAAGCATCTAGTAAATCAGATGCTCGTTTAATTAATATCGGTTTATCAAGAGCCTCAGATAAATATTCTGCTAGCTGAGTTTTGCCAGTTCCAGGATGTCCGTAAAAACAAAGATTAACTTTGGTTGTCTTTTTTAACGCAATTACTAAACGTTCTAATGGAACAGAGGTATCTACATTTAAATAATCAAGGCTGTAAGGTGTAATGCTTGATTGCATCACAGGATGATGTTTTTGTCCCATTATCTTCATACTATTAAATAGCGATTTATCTAAAATATTTTCAATTTCAGCGCGATTAGTACTGCCGTTTAATTTAACTAAACGAGCAGCAGTTTCTAATTGCGCAGGACTTAGATGCTCATGCTGGCTGATCTTTTTTAATACACTGTCGCCTAAGTTAAATTCGTTTAAATAGTTTCTGGCAATATTTTCACGAATAGTACGTGGCGGTGTCGTGATTTCAAGGGTATAAATAAAGCGTCTCAAAAAAGCATTATTTATATCATCATGATTGTTGCAAATCCAAATAGTAGGAATGACATTCGATTCCAATTGCTCATTGATCCAGGCTTTATTAAAACAACCTTTTGAATTTCTGTTATTAAACGCACTTAAAGATGAGTGATCATCATGTAGACTTAATACGTCTTCGACCTCGTCAAATAAAATCAACGTGTTTTCTCTGCTCGCTAGAAAACTTTGCGCCATATTATGCGCAATAAAACGTTCTCTATCGTTAATAGGCGTACCTGACTCGTCAGAAGAACTGACTTCGTAAAGATTGGCATTTACAGATTGCGCCAATAGTTTAGCCAATTGGGTTTTACCTGTGCCTGGAGGGCCATAAAGTAAAATATTAACACCGGTTGCTTTTGCATTAAGTGCATTCTCTAAAGTAGGTATTAATATCTTAATGGTATCTTCTAAATGTGGCATGTCACTAATCGTTAAATGACCTGACGTAGTTTGTGCCACAAAATGCCCCATTAATTCTTCTAGCGAATTATTAGGGATATTGATAATGTTTCTAAAATGATCCCAGAGACTAATAAAGTCATGCCATTCAGCATAAACATATTCTTTATTAATGATATTATTTTTAACTAAGATACTTTTGGGATGCAAGGCAGTTGTAATGTCACTAAATTTTATATTTAGCATACATGCCAACACTTTAGTCGCCACTGGGTATGAGATAAATTCTATAGTCTTAAATGCTTTAAAGTTTTTAGATTGACGGTGTGCTAAATAACAAAGAAGCGCACGTTCTGCATCATTTAAAGTCAGCATGTCAGAAAGTAAACGAATATTTTGTGATGCGGTGTCATTTGCACACACGTTTGCCCAATGCTTTTCTAAATGGATGATAGATTCAAAAAACAAATGATCCAGTCTGTTTTTTTGCTTAGAGTAAGTATCACAAAAATGATTAAATACATTATCCCAATAAGTAGGTACAAGTTTTATTGATCTTAGTCTTGATCTTGGTTTTAAAGACATTTCTTCAATGCTAAGTTCTTCATTAGATGCAGATTCAAAATCTTGAAGTATATCGGTAGGCCAGTTTATAAAATCACCAACCACACATAACCAATTGCTATCAGCTGTTTTTATATCCTCTTGATAGTCAGCATCTGAATCATAATTCATAGCAAAACGTAAACTCATCAAAGCGGCTAGTGTTTTAGTTGGATCGCGAGGAAAGTTCTTTTGACTGTTTTGTGACACTAAACGAATGGCAGTAGACATAATCACCTTTGGGTTAGTAAATTGGATGAATAGTATAACTTTATGAAACGACAGAACTTGTCGCCATTACAAATGATTTGTTTAATTTAGGATGGTTGCTATTAATTTTTTAACTACTTAACAAATTGCGTAGGCGACTTTTTTGTTGGTGGAATTTTCATTGATTTGATTGAGTTTTTTCTTAGAAACTCAAATAAATAGTTGGGATTATTTTCGATGATCTATTTTAGATTTTAATAAAAGTAAATAGGCAAGAACATCATTATCTGTATAACGCCCTTCAAATTCATTGATTACGTAATATTCACCGTTTTTCTTAGGTTTACTTAGGTTTAGGTCAAGGAGATTGATAAGAGCATCATCTCGCTTTGTTACTCGCTTTGTTACAAGTAATTTTGGTTTCTTAGTTTTTGTTACAGAAACGCTAAATTGTAATTCCGCTAGATTAACTAGAAAGCCTAGATAACCATTTCCTTCTGGGATATGTCCTGGTATATTGCAATCCTCTACAACTAGGCCATTGTTTCTGCAGCGCTCACGAAATTCATTCACATACTCGTAAACATTATTCTCTTTTAACGCATTTTTCTTGTCGTTTGTGAATTCTCCTGTATATGGTTCAGGAAACTGATGATTCCATGGGGCGATATCAAGTTCTTTGCGACGGTCTTTCACAGTTGAAACAATATGGGCAACTTGTTCATAAATACTGCCTACACTTACATCAATTCTGAAGAAATCACATTTTAATTCATCCTCAATAAATTTCTGACGTCTTTCATCGGTCTCCTTATTCACAAGATGATGCTCTTCATCGACCTCAATTGCTATTTTAAGCTCAGGAAAATAGCCGTCTACATAATATTGTTCACCTTCTGGCCCCTGAACAGGATATTGTGACTCAAGCAAAACATCTGACAATGCATAGTGTAGGGCATACATAACCATACTTTCATAGCGTTTATGACTGGTACATGTATTTTCTTTTATATATTTTTCGTTATTAGTTGGCATAGTTAACTCAGCATTGGTTTTAAAGGATTTTTATTATATGGGGCATTACAAACTAATTAGAACGGATTTATTTTGCTTAGGTACTATTAATTTTTGATTTTATTATTAGAATACAATTGTATTTTATAAGATCGTCAAACTACGTCGGCCATTATCATTATTTAAAATAGCTAAGAGAGAGTAAATGAGTAAACAACTTACACGCCATTTAAGACTCTTAGAAATACTTAAAGATAGTAGACGATTCAATCCAATGTCAGTTAAAAAAATAATGTACTTACTAGAAAAAAACTATGATATTAGAGTAGTAGAAAGGACTGTTCAAAGAGATTTACCGTTTTTAGCTAAAACCTTTTTTGGTCTCGATTCTATTATGTTAGGAGAAGGCGGGTATGGTTGGTATTGGCGTAATGATGCCAAAGTAGTATTGATTGCCGGTTTAACACCGGCACAAGCTTTATCATTTACCCTCATTAAAAAATATTTAACGCAACTTTTCCCCTCTGTCGCATTAAACGAGTTAGAACCTTTTTTTGAATATTCAGAAGAAGCTTTAACCCGCTTACAAGGTAATGCGATTGTAAAATGGCCAAAAAAGATTGCTGTTGTTCAACCGACACAGCCTTTAATCCCACCTCAAGTCGATAGAGACGTGCAACGCATAGTTAGTGAGGTGCTTTTATCAGAAATGCAGTTAGAAATTGAGTATCAACGCTTAGGAAAACCAGTCAGTTCTTATACGCTAAATCCTCTCGGGTTAGTTATGAGAGCTAGTATAAGTTATCTGATTGCGACAAAAGTACCTGATAATGAATTTAGACTTTTTGCCCTACAAAGAATAAAAAAAGCACAGCCTATCGATACCCCCATTGAAATGCCTATCGATTTTGATTTACAGAAATATATTGCTGAGGGTCATATGGGTTTTAATATGAATGGCCATACTTTAAAATCCATTAAGTTAGTAGTTATTTTTGATAAAAGAGCGGTTGTTCACTTTTATGAAACGCCTTTGTCAATCGATCAGCAGATTGTGGAGTACAGTGAAGGCCATGTTTTATTATCAGCCACTGTTGTGGACAATGAACAATTATATTGGTGGTTATTAGGATATGGTGCTCAAGTTCAAGTATTAGAACCAAAGCACCTAAGGCAACAAATAGTCGATACCGTTAGAGGAATGGCGATTCAATATGAGCTTTGATTGCCTTGTGTAATCAGTTTAAAAATTTCTGATGCGGACCCTTCAGCTTTATTAAGATCAAAAGGGAATACGTTAAGTATTAAATCGATATTTTTATCTAAGATAAATTTAAATTCTTTTGGATGATGTAACCAAACTCACGGATACTAAGGTCATTCATACGATTATGCCGTTTGATTTTGATTAGTATTATTAGCTTTTGAAGTATAAATATTAATATAAGTTTGGGAATCTTTTAATGAAGCGTAATTTCGCGAATAATTTTTGCCTGTGTGAGTGAATCCAAGATTAGCAGAGTTCTTTTGAGTATAGATATTCGAGTCACCCAATATTTTAATAATCTTATCCCAATCCTCAAAAAAGTATTCTTCACCCCACCGATTATATAAAGCTTCAAATATCTCATAATTATCAGAGATTGGAGGATTAATACAAAATCGAGTTTTAAATGAATTTTCATCCATTACATCGCTTCCTAATATATTTTTTTATTGAATACATGAGCAGTCCTCTAGTAGTTTATTTGATCTAATCTTTATATACCTTGAAATTATAACGACAGTATCAAATTTAAGACACTATCGTGTAATATCAGCTTTGATTGCTCAATATATTATTGGTTAATAGCTACTGGCCAACGACCTTTACAACTATCATTTCTTCCAAGTCTTCTAGTGGGCCAATTAAGGGTAGTGAAACTATCATTAATTAATTGCTCACTCAAGATTAAATTCTCTTGTTGTGGAAGATTGCTTTCTGGCCAATTTTGTAGGCGTAACGTTATGATATGTTTAGTTAATTTTAGCTCCCCTACGACCTGCCCTCTTTCACCTGGGTTTTTTCTACCAAATCTTATGGGGTAAGTTACATTAGGGCCTGTGCAGTACCAGTCTAAGCCGATATTATTGATATTACGCACAAAATTGCAAAATACGGTTTTTGTTGCGTCATCCCAGTCAACTGTTCGTCTATTAAAGTAGACAGATGCATTTCTAAATAACGCTATAATTTCAGAATCACTCATGTGGTTTCCTCGTAATAATAGTAAATCCAAAGAAGTTTGACTAATATAGGCCAAAAACTTCCTTATCCAAATTGAGACTCTACGATTTGTATTGCAATGCTTAGGCTTAATGCTCTAAATGGCATATCAGCAAACATGCTGTTATGTAATTTAACTCTTATCATAAATTCGTACATGTTGTTATTCCTATGGTTATAAAAAAGTATTGCCACTTATAAAAGCATGGTATTTGTTTAGTTGATTAGAAAATACTATTATCCACATCCGAACGACAATTTGAGTCGGTTAGCGTTTAATATTTTTAGCGATTATATTTGCTTGTGATGCAAAAATAAAAAAAATTATAGTTGACCAAGATTTGATTGAGTCTTTGATTAAACTGCCTACAGGTCTGTTTAATTGAAGGCAAATATTTAGAATTTGATTAAGACTAAAAAAATATCTAAGCTCTGAGTTTAGATCAAGGGAGTAACGGCAGGATGGAATAAAAACTATTTATTTTGTATTCTTAGGGTAGTTTAAGTGCGATTGTCATGACATAAATGAAATTGAAATAAAACAAAACGGTTATTCTTAATTATTTAAAATTTTTACTAACGACTTGTTCTGTCGCTAGTGGTTTATATAATAGCATTTTTATCATTACTTGAGGATACTAAATGACTGATGTAGTAGCTTTTGACGATGTTTTAATTAAGGCGTTACGCGAAGCAAAAAATGTCGTTTTTTTTACTGGAGCCGGCGCTTCTGCTGAGAGTGGAATCCCTACTTTTCGCTCGGGTGCAGATGGTTTATGGGGCGATTTTGATATGGAAGACTATGCCACTTCAGAAGGGTTTACTAGAAATCCCAAGAAGGTATGGCAATGGTATAGAGATCGTCGTCAGGATATGGCCGATTTGCAACCCAATACAGCGCATAATGTTATTGCAAGATGGCAAAAGAAAGTGTCCAATGTCACTGTTATTACTCAAAATATTGATAATTTTCATCAAGATGCGGGTAGTGATCATGTAATCGAATTGCATGGTAATATTCATCAATTTAAATGTTTAAATGATCATCCTGTTGTGGCATCAAGTGTTAATACGCTCGATGAGCCGCCCTTATGTGAGATTTGCGGTAGTTTGGTTAGACCTGATGTGGTTTGGTTTAATGAGCCATTACCCCAAGAAGCGTTTGAACACGCAGAGATGTTTAGCAGAGAAAGTTCTGTATTTGTTGCCGTAGGTTGTTCTATGGACGTATATCCTGCTGCTTTTCTGCCGGCTTTTGCTGCCAGTAGTGGGGCGTATTTGATTCAAATTAATCCAGAAGTATCGGCTTTTGACAAATATGCCCATACCTTAAGAGGCAAGGCCGGAGAGGTTTTGCCACAACTCTGGTTAGCTGTTTGGGGTGAGGTATTTAGCTAAGTATTAATTGTTGCATAAGTTATCGCATAAAACTAAGATTGAATTATAGGGGTACCGCCAACAGTTAAGGGCTTTGTGTCTGTGGGAGTGGCTTTAGAGACTGTGAAAGTATTATGGTTTTAGCTTCCCCCTTTGTAAAAGGGGGGTCGAGGGGGATTTATTGTGTCATAGGTTACTGATATTTATTTATTATTTTAATAGACCCAATCTCCCCTAGCCCCTCTTTGCTAAAGAGGGGGGAAATAAAAAGAATACTTTTACAGCCTCTTTAGCAACTCCCACAGCAAATTGAACTCCACTAATTGTGGGTAATAACCCAATACGAGGAAAGTGCAAAAATTTTTGCAACGATTAATAACTTGACTAAAGACGGTGGTGATTATTCTGCCGTCTCTAGCAGTTTTGGAATTAATTCAGCGTGTCTTTTTTTTCGTTCGCTGACATGAGAAATAATACCTATCATACAGGTGTTAGACAGAAGGTTGATCAAGGTTATGATGGCTAAACCTAAAGATTCAGAATCTAAACTTAAAAAGCCTCCGTTAATCAATAAGCTGAGATCTTTGTAAAATAATAAAGGGAAAGTATGGTCTTTGGCATTGTCTGATATATCTGGGGATTTGCTATCAACCTCCATGTAGGCAGAAACAATTATCAAGCTTTCTGCTGCTCGCTTCTTAAATGCACTATGTTGCTCTTTTAGTAATACAGCTTCCACCCAGCTTTTTTACTGTGAACTTAAATACAAATCTGTACTTATCTAAAGCATCTAGTTCAGTAACGACATGTTCTGTCGCTGTAATCCTGATAATACTGTAATCAACTTTACTTTTAGGAGATGAGCGATGTCTTTACCCATACAAAAATTACCCAGCAACCAGTTAGGCAAAGATTATATTGTCGGCGATTTACATGGCTGCTTTTCTTTACTTGAGCGTCTCATGAAGGAAGTTAATTTTAATAAAACCCATGACCGATTGTTTTCAGTCGGTGATTTGATTGATAGAGGCCCTGAGTCTTTGCGTTGTTTACAATTATTGGCAGAGCCTTGGTTTTATGCCGTTAAAGGCAATCATGAGGATATGTTTTTAGAGTTGTTCATGCCTTATTTATTAAATAATAAACTCCCTAGTCCCAATGATTTTTATTACAGTGGGTTAATGGATAATGGCGGCGAATGGGTTAAAGATTATATCAATGAAGCTCAACAAGCTATGTCAATTGAATTTGATAAGGCATTGGAATTAGTTGTAAAGATGCCTTTAATTTATATCGTTGGGGAAGATGAGCAACGATTTCATGTTATTCATGCGGAACTCTCTAAGCCTAAAACACATGAAGCTGATAACGTGGTTTTTGTCGATGCGGATATAGATCAATTTTTCATCAATCAAGCCCTTTCTTTTGATATAGAAGATCGTCTTTATTGGAGCAGGAGCTTAATGAAGAGTTCGGTT
>Ga0214181_1000273_pt1 | contig 13322 bp, 14 predicted proteins | sample TroBogEpilimnion_19_FD_153019 | JGI IMG/M metagenome (GOLD analysis project Ga0214181, IMG submission 153019) | Freshwater microbial communities from Trout Bog Lake, WI - 05NOV2007 epilimnion | ecosystem: Environmental > Aquatic > Freshwater > Lake > Epilimnion/Euphotic zone | place: Trout Bog...
CCCAGATGCATTTTATGCGATTGATGGGCTGCTCGAAACATTTTTGACTGTCTTAAATGAGTTTGGTGCATTCCCTGAAGTCATCAACGCCGAATTAACACGTTATCTGCCCTTCTTGGCCACGACCAAGATCTTGGTTGCTGCAGTTAAAGCCGGCGTGGGGCGCGAGCTAGCTCACGAAGTTATTAAAGAGCATGCAGTAGCCGCAGCGCTTGGAATTCGTGCAGGGAAGGCGAACACCATGATCGATGCTCTTGCCGCTGATCCACGTATTCCACTCGATAAAGCTGCACTAGAAGCGCTGCTTTCATCACCACTTGAATTCACTGGGGATGCACGAGCCCAAACAACTCGTGTTATAAATCGCATTGAAGCGATTACATCACAGCACTCCGCAGCGGCGAAATATCGCCCAACCAGTATTAGGTGAGTACCGTGATTGATGGTTGGAACCATCTGCGTAGCGGAAAGGTCCGCGACCTTTATACAAACGAGAGCGGCAATTTATTAATCGTTGCCAGCGATCGCATCTCGGCCTTTGATTACATCTTGCCAACCTTGATTCCCGGCAAAGGAAAACTTCTCACCCAACTTTCACTCTTCTGGTTTGAGATGTTTGCCGATTTAGTCCCCAACCATTTGATCAGCACGGATGTGCCAGCCAGCGTCAAAGAGCGAGCCGTTATTGTTAAGCCACTTGAGATGTTTCCCATCGAATGTGTTGCGCGTGGGTATTTAGCGGGATCGGGTTGGGTCGAATATCAAAAGTCGCAATCCGTTACCGAAATTCCTTTGCCAGCTGGGTTATTAGATGGATCAAAGTTACCCGAAAATATTTTTACACCTGCAACTAAGGCAGAGATGGGTGATCACGATGAGAACATCTCTTTTGCTCGCGCATGTTCAATCATCGGCGAATCTGATGGAGAAGCATTGCGCACGCTAACTTTGCAGCTTTATTCCACCGCCCATGACTACGCTGCTACGCGTGGAATCATCTTGGCCGACACCAAATTTGAATTTGGTCGTGACCAGGCGGGTAAGATCTGCTTAGGCGACGAAGCCTTAACTCCAGACTCTTCCCGTTTTTGGTCTGCCGACTCTTGGAAGCCGGGCGGTGCACAGCCCTCCTTCGATAAGCAATATGTTCGCGATTGGTTGCTCGCTTCGGGTTGGGATCGCCAGAGCCCACCGCCAGAGCTGCCCACCGAAGTGGTCGAAAAGACCCGCGAGCGTTATGAATCTGCATTCACCTTACTGACCGGAAGGACTATCTAATGGCCACCATCGTCGTTGAAGTTATGTTGAAGGCCGAGATCTTAGATCCGCAAGGTCAGGCAGTCGCCGCCGCTCTGCCTCGCCTGGGTTTTACCTTTGCCAAGGCGGTGCGCCAGGGCAAGCGCTTTGAAATCGAAGTGGATGGGACTGCCACCCCAGAGATGCTCGCCGATATTGAGAAGGCGGCCGAAACCCTGCTTTCTAACCCGGTTATTGAAACCTACGTCGTAAAGGTCGAGGCCTAATGCGCATTGGCGTAGTCACCTTTCCTGGTTCACTAGATGATTCATCCGCGCTGCGCGCAATTCGCATAGCGGGAGGGGAACCAGTTCCACTCTTCCACGCTAGTGATGATTTAAAGGAAGTTGAAGCGGTAGTACTGCCCGGTGGTTTTTCTTATGGTGACTATCTGCGCTGCGGGGCTATATCTCGCTTTGCGCCGATCATGTCTTCGATTATCGTCGCTGCAGAACATGGTTTTCCCGTTCTCGGGATCTGTAACGGATTTCAAATCTTATGTGAATCCCATCTCTTGCCTGGCGCACTTACACGCAATCAAGGTCTCCACTTTGTCTGCACCGATCAGCCCTTAATTATTGAAAATACCTCTACACCTTGGACATCTGATTACACCAAGGGTGATCGCTTGGTTATTCCCATCAAGAACGGTGAAGGTTCATTTCAAGCAAGCGAAGAGACCCTTCATCAACTGGAATCCGAAGGGCGCGTTGTTCTGCGTTATGCCGATTCAAATCCCAATGGATCCAAGAACGACATCGCGGGAATTTCTAATGCCCGCGGAAATGTTGTCGGAGTCATGCCACACCCCGAGCAAGCAATCGAATCTTTAACTGGTCCAAGTGTTGATGGCCTCGCCTTCTTCACCTCTATCTTGCATAGTTTGGTAGGTCGCTGATGGCACTCGACACCGTTGCGATCGCAGCGACACAACCCGATGCAGTACAACCGTGGCGCGAGCTCGGCCTTAAAGAAGATGAGTACGCCCGCATCCGTGAAATCCTAGGTCGCCGCCCGACATCTTCTGAACTCGCGATGTATTCGGTGATGTGGTCTGAACACTGTTCGTATAAATCTTCCAAGGTCCACCTCAAGCAATTTGGCGAAAAAGCTCCTCATTCTGATGCGCTCCTGGTTGGTATCGGCGAGAACGCTGGTGTTGTTGATATTGGTCAGGGTTATGCCATTACTTTCAAGATCGAATCTCATAACCACCCATCTTTTGTCGAGCCATATCAAGGGGCAGCTACTGGTGTGGGCGGAATCGTCCGCGACATTTTGACGATGGGTGCACGTCCCATCGCTGTGATGGATCCACTGCGCTTTGGTCCAGCAGATGCGGTTGATACTCGCCGGGTACTTCCGGGAATTGTGGCCGGTGTTGGTGGCTATGGAAATTGCTTGGGCCTGCCTAATATCGGTGGAGAAGTAGTGTTTGACGCTACTTATGCGGGTAACCCGCTGGTCAACGCGCTCTGCGTAGGGGTGATGCGCCACGAAGATATCAAGCTGGCCACCGCCCACGGTACGGGCAATCTCGTCGTTCTCTTCGGTGCAAAGACCGGTGGTGATGGAATCGGCGGCGTATCAGTACTTGCCTCTGAAACATTTGCATCAGGTAAAGCTGCTAAGCGCCCTGCAGTGCAAGTCGGAGATCCCTTTGCAGAAAAAGTTTTAATCGAGTGCTCGTTAGAAATTTTTGCTGAAGATTTGGTGATCGGCATTCAAGATTTGGGTGGCGCTGGTCTGTCTTGCGCGACCAGTGAATTAGCTTCCGCTGGTTCGGGCGGTATGTCGATTCAACTCGACAAGGTTCCGCTGCGCGATCCTTCACTTTCGCCAGAAGAGATCTTGATGTCAGAATCACAAGAGCGTATGTGTGCGATTATCGAACCCGCCAAGTTGGCACGCTTTATGAAGATTTGCCGGAAGTGGGATGTCACCGCAACCGTCATCGGCCAAGTAACTGAAGGTAAGCATCTAGAAATTACTTTCAACGGCGAATTGATTGTTGATGTTCCACCGCGCACCGTGGCCCACGATGGTCCGGTCTATAACCGCCCCATGGCACGGCCTGCTTATCTCGATACTTTAAAGGCAACAGTTCTTCCAGAAGTTGATACCGCTGCCGCGATCAAGTCCGAACTGCTTGCACTGATCACATCCCCAAACATCGCCGACAAGTCCTGGGTGACTGATCAATACGATCGTTATGTACAAGGCAATTCGATTTTAGCGCAACCAGAAGATTCTGGAATGATCCGCATCGATGAGACCACAAATCTTGGTGTCGCGATTTCTACCGATGCCAACGCGCGCTGGTCGTACTTGGATCCTTACAACGGCGCGAAGTTGGCGATGCTCGAGTCTTGCCGCAACATTGCAACTACGGGAGCAAAACCACTGGCCGTTACTAATTGCTTAAACTTCGGATCTCCAGAAGATCCAGAAGTCATGTGGCAATTTGCCGAAACCGTTCGAGGGTTAGCCGATCTCTGCCTCGAAATGGGGTTGCCAGTTACTGGGGGAAATGTTTCGTTCTACAACCAGACCGGAAGCGTTGCGATTCTGCCGACGCCAGTCATCGGTGTTCTCGGTGTTATTCAAGATGTCACCACCCGCACCAAGATGGGGATCCCCGCAGCTGGCTTAAAGATCGTCCAACTGGGCAATACCGCCGACAACTTCAGCGGGTCAGAGTGGGCTCATCTGCATGGTCAGATGGGCGATCGCGCCCCAACCCCTGATATCGCCGCCGAAGTACGCCTGATCGACATGCTCTTGGAGGCCCAGCCGCTCTTTGAATCGGCGCACGACTTAAGCGATGGCGGGCTAGCTGCTGCGCTTACCGAATCCACCCTGCGCAACAACATCGGCGCCACCGTCGAACTTCTCGGAGCGTTGATTCCCGGGGGAGTATCCGCTGGGCTATTTGCCGAAACCCCAGGTCGCATCCTGGTCACGGTTGATCCTGCAAACTTTGAAGCGCTGCGCGCTTTGGCGAAAGAGCGCAATATTCCATTCCATCCCATCGGAACATCGGGCGGAGATGCACTCGTCATCAACGGTGCCTCAATCCCGCTTACCGAACTACGCCAGGCTCACACCGAGACCCTGCCAAGACTCTTCGGTTAAAGGATCACGATGGCGCGCGATCCCTTAGTTCTCATCCAGGTTAAGGCGCTGTTGGATCAGATCAGCGCCATTGCACCCGGTCACGCCGTCGAACTGCGGATTCCCCCTTACGCCGCCATCCAATGTTGCGAAGGCCCAAAACACACCCGCGGGACTCCACCCAATGTTGTTGAAATGGGCGCCGACGAATTTATTGCTTTGATCGATGGTTCCTTGGAATGGTCTGACGGAATCAATGATGGACGGATCACTGCTAGCGGTGAGCGTTCAGATCTTTCGCAGTTGTTTCAGCTAGCCGCGCAGACAATTAGGATTGCAGAGTGACAAAGCGCCCCGATGGAAAACTCACCTTTGAGACATTCGGCGCGGAAAAAGGGCCGCAAGATGAATGCGGAGTCTTTGGAGTATGGGCTCCCGATGAAGAGGTCGCCAAACTAACTTTTTATGGTCTTTATGCTTTGCAACATCGCGGACAAGAGTCTGCTGGAATTGCCACTTCAGATGGCAAGCGCATCGTTGTTTATAAAGATATGGGTCTGGTCTCTCAGGTATTTACCGAGGCCGATTTAGCAACGCTTACAGGTAATTTAGCAATTGGTCACTGCCGTTATTCCACTACTGGTTCATCCACGTGGGCTAATGCGCAACCAACTCTGCGATCTACCGATCACGGAACACTCGCTCTGGCACACAACGGTAATTTAACAAATACCGGTGACCTGGCCGAAGCGTTAGCGAAACTTGCTCCCAAGAGCGATAACGATATGAACGCTACAACGGATACCGAAATTATGACTGCGTTAATTGCCGCACAAAGTGGCAAGAACTTCGAGAGTTCTGCTCTTACCGTTCTTCCCATGTTAAAAGGCGCTTTCTCTATGGTCTTCATGGACGAACACACTTTGTATGCCGCCCGCGATCGCAATGGTGTACGTCCACTTGTTATCGGCAAGCTCGATCATGGTTGGGTAGTCGCATCCGAATCAGCAGCGCTCGATATCGTCGGTGCATCTTTTGTTCGCGAAGTTGAATGCGGCGAATTCATTGCGATTGATGAAAATGGTCTACGTTCCACCAAATGGGCCACCCCAGAACCTAAAGGTTGCATCTTCGAATACGTGTACTTGGCCCGCCCCGATACATCGATTGCTGGCCGCAACGTGCACACCACACGCGTAGCGCTCGGCGCACAGTTAGCCCGCGAACATCCCGTTGCCGCCGATTTGGTGATCCCCGTCCCGGAATCTGGAACTCCAGCTGCAGTTGGGTATGCACAAGAATCTGGCATTCCATATGGCGCGGGGCTCGTTAAGAATTCATATGTTGGCCGCACCTTTATTCAGCCCAGCCAGACTATTCGCCAATTAGGTATTCGTTTGAAACTCAACCCCCTGCGCGATGTCATTGAAGGCAAGCGCATCATTGTTGTCGATGATTCAATTGTCCGCGGCAATACCCAACGCGCGCTTATCCGTATGTTGCGCGAAGCTGGGGCACTTGAAATTCACGTTCGCATCTCTTCTCCTCCTGTTAAATGGCCCTGCTACTACGGTATCGACTTTGCATCGCGCGCCGAGTTAATTGCTGCGGGATTAGAAGTAGAAGAAGTCCGGCGTTCCATTGGTGCAGATACCTTGGGTTATGTTTCTATGGAAGGTTTGATCGAAGCAACCACAATTGCTGAATCAAAACTCTGTACCGCCTGCTTCACGGGCAATTACCCCATCGATATTCCATCTGATTTATCTGCTGGTAAGAATCTTCTCGAGATTACGAGTCGTTTCGAGTGACTTCCTATGAGGCAGCTGGCGTAGATATTGAAGCGGGGGATCGCGCCGTTGAATTGATGAAGGCGCATCTAGCAACGGCGCGCCGCCCTGAGGTCATCGGAGAGATCGGTGGATTCGCCGGCTTATTTGATATCTCTGCACTGAAGAAATTTAACCGACCACTTCTTGCTACATCTACCGATGGCGTCGGCACCAAAACAGAGATCGCTCGCTTGCTCGGCAAGTACGACACCATCGGTGAAGATTTAGTTGCTATGGTCGTTGATGATTTAGTTGTCTGCGGGGCAGAGCCACTCTTTATGACAGATTACATCGCCGTGGGAAAAGTATTTCCCACGCGCATCGCACAAATTGTTCAAGGCATTGCAATCGGTTGCCAAAAAGCTGGCACCGCGCTTGTCGGCGGCGAAACCGCAGAACACCCCGGGCTATTGGCTGAAGATGAGTTTGATATTGCAGGGGCCGCCACCGGTGCGGTAGATCATGAAAATTTATTAGGAGAACACTTGGTTCGCGCGGGTGACCTGATCATTGCGATGCCGGCATCTGGTTTACATGCCAACGGTTATTCGCTGGTTCGCCATATTCTCAAGTCGCAGAACCTTTCACTCGACCACCACCTCGCAGATTTTGGAAAGTCCCTCGGCGAAGTCCTCTTGACCCCCACCGAGATCTACTCCCTGGACTGCCTGGCGCTCCATAAGGGTCTCAAAGAGAATCTGCATGGTTACGCCCACATCACCGGGGGAGGAATTGCCTCCAATACCGCCCGCGTGATTCCCGCCCACCTGATGGCGACCTTTGACCGTTCGACCTGGGCCTTGCCGCTAGAGATGGACTTCCTCGCCCGCCAGGGTGGGGTAGGGCAGGCCGATATGGAGAAGACCTGGAACTGTGGGATCGGGATGGTCGCCCTGGTAGACCCCCTGGCCGCCGACCTAGCGCTGCGCAGCCTGGCCGCCCGCGGCATGAAAGCTTGGGTCTGTGGGAAAATTGAGCCTAGAACCGCCGAAAGCGGCTCTGCATTGGTGAGTACTTACCAAGCGCGATAACCTACGCTCCTGACGAAATTTAATTATTTAGAATTGATACATAGAAGAAGGAGGTCTCGCTATGGGGCGTGGCCGACAGAAAGCAAAAGCGACCCGGGTCGCACGCGATCTTAAATATTCTGGTCCTGATATGGATCTAGAGCGTTTAGCGAAAGAGCTGCACGGTGAACCACCGGTTAGCACAACGGTCACCGATGATAGTGACGAAGATCCATACGCAGATGACAATTACGCCAAGCGCGCGTAATTAATTCATTAACATTAAGAATTTATTAAGAACTGATTCTTAATATGCGTCCGACTCCTTACGTTGCATCCTTACGGGTCTATGAGCCGATGGTTGCATTTGAGCCGGCAGAACAATTGCGTTGGCAAGCTATTCCAATTACTTCATCTACGGGATATGACGAACAGATTCGCGCGCTGCGTCGACTGATCTCTGCCGAACCACCTGCACTTACTGCAGATGGTGCACATATCTTGGAGTTCGATGGAAAACGTTATGCATCCCCGTGGAGCACTGCTGCACGTTCGTGGGCGGCGCTCGCTAGTTTTAAAGAGTCGATGCCATTAAATGTTGCCCGCTTCTTTGTACCAGCCAATGTTGAAGAGGCGATTCTCATTAGTTCAGAGAGCGTTGAAGATAAGGTCCCGCATATCTTTACCGAGACGTGGATAATTCCACCGCGCTGGTTCTCACTCTTTGAACCCGATGATCGCATTCGCGGACATAACGAAGATGGCGCATTTACTGTGCTGCGTACTTCGATATCTAATGCCAAGAAGCGTTGCATGTTCACTCATCAGAGCGTTGTTGGTGCATTTGGCAATGGTCCGATCGAGCAAGAGATTGCAGATCTCTTGGAATGGCTCAACATGTTCCACGCCGAATCCTTGGTAGAGCTGGACTACGGCGGATTGGCCAGTTATTTAGAACAGACCCTTAAAGAGGATGGTTTTGCCGGGTTAGAAGCCGACACATCGGTTGAAGATATTCATCTTTCGCTCAACGGATTGTCATCTGGCGATGGAGCGATGGCTGGTCAGGGCTATGAACGGCTGGTTTCACGCTGGCGTAAGGTCGCGGCGCTGGAGCAGGCTACTTAATTCCAGAAAAAATCTTGCACTGCCCCTTGTCATAACGCAGTGATTGCAGGAATACTGCACCCATATCGGTGCGAAATGGACATTTCGCTGATGCAATTATGGGGGCGACAATGGGCGAACAAGAGACATTGCTGACCCCATCAGAAGTTGCGGCGCTCTTTCGAGTGGATCCCAAGACCGTCACCCGCTGGGCCAAGGCCGGCAAGTTAACAAGTATTCGCACCTTGGGTGGGCATCGCCGTTATAAGGAATCTGAAGTAACAGCGCTTTTGAAGGCGATTCCAGGAACTAATTCCTAACACCGGAATTTCTCTTAAAAGATATCAGAGTGGCTGCCTAACCGAATTAGCGTCAGAGTCTTCTTATCTATTTTTTCATATACCAACAAGAGATCTGGCCTGATATGGCATTCGCGGCAATTCTTGTAGTCGCCTTGAAGTGAATGGTCTTGAAATTTCACAGCTAAGACCCGGTCCATCTGAAGATTCTCGATGACTCTGTTTAAAACTGAATCTATCCCTGAGTAGCTAGGGTTCTTTTTAATACGCTTAAAGTCACGTTCAAATTGTCTGGTGAATTTAAGCTTTCGCATTTAGGGACTTAATGAGTTCTTTTGCAGACTTTGCACTTTTAACTTTCCCAGCACGAGCTGACTCAATGGCTCGGATGGTTGTCTTGTTTGGACGCACTGGGTCAAAGGGCAGGGCCTGATCTTCGACAACCCTGATTAACACCATTCGAATCAAATCTGAGGTTGTAAGTCCAGCCGCAGCAAGAATCACAGAGGCTTCTCGCTTGGTTGCTTCACTCACACGCGCTCTGACTACAGCATCCGCGGCCATATGCCCTCCCTTAGTTGTAGCTACAATGTAGCCACAACTCCATCCCATGTCAATAAACTCGTTCACATAGCGGAGGTTAATAAAGAGCAACTAAATTTGATTGCATTTAATTGCCAGGTGTGGATAACAGAAGAGTGGCTCGGGACAGGATCGAACTGTCGACCTCACGATTTTCAGTCGCGCGCTCGTACCATCTGAGCTACCGAGCCAATAATGTAGATGTACTAGCGACCCAGACGGGACTTGAACCCGCGACCTCCGCCGTGACAGGGCGGCGCGCTAACCAACTGCGCTACTGGGCCAAACTTATTTTCATAAGTTAGCTTTACTGCTTTCGCTTACTCTGCCCCACCAACCGTTCCCAGTTGGCGAGAGTGCCCCCAACGGGGTTCGAACCCGTGTTACCGCCGTGAAAGGGCGATGTCCTAGGCCTCTAGACGATGGGGACTAGAAGCGAAGGCTAAGGGTATCGGACTAGAGCCCGCTATCAAAACCAGTAAAAAGCCGAGTAAATGCTACTTCAGGGCCCATTGGGTAGTGACGGTAACCGTTACATCCTGCTGGCCCAGGTCGATTTGAGCAGTTGGGGTGGGGGTAGCGGATTTGGCCGCTGAAGCCATCATTGGTTGTGGGAATGAGTTCTGGATTGATTCATCGATGGTGTTGATCGCGCCTAATTTGGCTCCTGCCAAGGTGGCATAACTCAACGCCTTCGCCTTTGCTATTGCAATCGCCTTGGCGCGGGCCGTAACTTCAGCGGCGCTCTCGTCATAGACATATGCGTTAACGCCATTTACCTGCAGTGAATTACCAACAGCATTTTGCGAGGCGCTTACTATCGCACCGGCATTGCCAGCGTTACGAATTACGACAGTGAATGATTGCGCAGCTTGGTAGCCCGTGATCTTTGATGCGCCATTAGGCGAATATGTGTAATACGGAGTGACCGTCAAATTCTGACTTTTAATGTACTTTGCAAGAACACCAGAGGAGAGAAGAGTCTGGCGAAAAGTCGCCGCTGACTTAGTCGTGGCAGCCAAGGCGGCGGCACTTGTGTTGGCGACAGTCGAAACGCTGGCATCCATATTGACGGTATCTGGAGTAACCGTCGCCTTGCCGGTCCCGGTGACGCTCACATAACGTTGTGTTGTCGAAGGATTTTGATGGATGGCAATTACTAGAACCGAGAGGGTCAGAATTGCAAAGAAGATTCCGCGAAATATTTTCATGCTCAATCTTCCCACGCGTATCTGGGTATTAGCCGCCAATTTGGTGAGAGAATACTGACATGACCTTCTTATCGAGCTGCACTACCGAGACGATAAAGAACGCCGCTCTTTCGCTTAAAAATGGACACTTGGTCGCATTCCCCACCGAGACTGTTTACGGCCTGGGGGCAGATGCATCCAACTCCACCGCGATTTCGCGCATCTATGAAGCCAAGGGCCGACCATCTAATCACCCGCTCATCGTGCACATCGCCTCATTAGATGCGATGGGCCAATGGGCGCAAGATATCCCCGGGTACGCCATAACCCTAGCCCGCGATTTCTGGCCTGGACCGATGACCCTGGTTCTTAAGAGATCAGAGTTGGCGCAAGACTTTATTACCGGGGGACAAGAGACGGTGGGGTTGCGCGTACCCGCCAACCCAGTCGCGCTTGCTCTCATCAAAGAGTTCAACGCCGTGGGAGGCAAAGGAATCGCGGCTCCCAGTGCCAATCGCTTTGGAGCAGTCTCTCCTACAACGGCCGATGCGGTTGAAGAAGAACTCGCACCTTATTTATCAGCAGGGGATCTCATTTTAGATGGCGGTCAATCTCTGGTCGGTGTCGAATCCACCATCATCGATTGCACTGGTCCCACCCCCATGATCCTGCGCCTTGGCGCCATTACGCCGTTGATGATCGAAGAGAGCACGGGACTAGTCGCGCTTGAAGCCAACCCATCTCAGATAAGAGTGTCAGGCTCACTTGCTACGCATTATTCGCCAAATGCAAAAGTCATCTTGGATGTTGTGGCAGTACCCGGTGATGGTTTGATCGCCCCCGATCAAATTCCAACACCCAATGGAGTGATCCGATTAGCTGCGCCCAGCACCAACGAAGAGTATGCGCGCGTTTTGTATCAGGCTTTGCGCAGTGCGGATCAGAAGGGTCTTGAGGTCGTTGTTGTACTGCAACCTGGTGGAGATGGATTGGCAGCTGCAATTCGCGATCGGCTGCAACGTTCTGCTAAGCAGTAGGTTGGCGAGCTACCCCTAATACCCCGAGGCACATCTCATCCGAAGAACCTTCACCCCATGTCACATATCGAGGGGGCAATTTCCTAAGTTCTGGAAGCAGACTGCGCAGCGTCGGATCAAAGGTGCATTCCACGCGAACCGTATCTCCCACCTTTAGTTGAATAGGTCTCTTGAGAATTGTTGGGGATTGATCGTCGAAGTTGTACTTAGGACGGTCTAACAAAATCTTCTGCCCCGGAGTTCCTGGATTGAGAATCATTTTGAGCGAACGGCCTAACAAATGCATATGCGGCGTAGCTTTTACCACTAACTCGTTCTGGGTAATCTTTTTGTCGCAGGTTGAAACATTGCTGGGAGTTGGGTTAATAGCATTCTTGCCACAGATCAGATTGAGACCCACTGATTCCATTGCACTGGACTGGCTGGTGCGCTGTCCTAGGTCGATCAATGATTTTCCGCGATCGCAGAGATAACCAGTGACGCCCTTTGGGCAGGCGAGTTCGACCGGGGCTGCAACTAGTTCGGTATAAAGAGTTCGCAGGTGTGATCCCTGCGCTGGCACAGCGCTGATGAGTACCCGAGACTGATCTGTTGGAATCTTGCCCGACGTGATTGCCAACAAGTTGTAATGAACCTGCAAAACAATGCGATCGCCTTTAGCAATCGGCGTTCCAAATCCAGCTGGCATAGTGTCTTTGTCACGACCAGGAGCCCAAGAAGATAACCATGGGGATGTCAAGAAAGAGGAGAAATTTGATCCCAGCCCAGTCCCGCCAAAACAAGGCCAACCAGTCCCGTTCTGATCTAGCGCGATAGCAGCGGCAAGATCCTTCTTTCCGACCAAGAACATGATGGCGTGATGCATCATCACTCTTTGCTGTGGCTGAAATTCAACTTGAGTGATTAAAGAATCTTGCGTGACCTTTGGATCAATCAGAAAGCAACGATAATCATCGGTCCCACCGTTAGGAGCTTGCGGAAGGTGAGGTTTGACCATCTGCGCCACATAAACCGTCGATGTGCTCTGAGCGCTACTCATTTCGGAACCGATGAGGTTTGAGAAGAGAAGGGCGGAAATAGTAAGAAGTACTAGGTTTCTACGGCGTTTGTGCACGGATTAATAATAATCGCCTTCTCAAATGGCAGCCTTCTGAAATCTTGGCTACCTTTAAGTAATGGTGCGCACCCGAAAGTTACTCGCAGCCATCCTTTTTATTACTGCAATCGGTGCAAGTTCATCTGCCTATGCGGGAACCAACTATTCAACCCAGGATCTGCGGCTTTCTGGCGCATCTGGGGTCGCTCTGGATGCCACGATTTATCTGCCAAAGATGATCCCCGCTCCAGCAATTCTTTTAGCCCACGGGTTTTCTGGCGATAAGAAGAGCGTGGCGACGCAGGCAGCGCAATTGGCCAGCGCTGGATATGTAGTTTTAGCCTGGACTGCGCGTGGTTTTGGAAATTCCACCGGAGAAATATCGATGGATTCCCCACATGGCGAAGTGGCCGACGTTTCGAAATTGATCGATTACTTAGCAACTCGTAAAGATGTGGTGCAGCAAGCCAAGAACGATCCGCTGGTCGGAATCACCGGGGATTCATATGGCGGAGCTATCTCGCTGATGACCGCGGGGTATGACAGGCGTATTGATGCGGTAGCAGCCAACATCACTTGGAACAACCTTCAGCAATCTCTCTTTCCGCAGAACGCTAACGATCCATCCTTTGGCCCATATAAGAAATTTTGGGCGGGAACGTTCTTTGCTCTCGCTACCTTGCCAAATTCCTTGGCCGGCGAATGTGGAACTTTTACCAAGGCATGGTGCAACGCTTTCAAAAACGCGGTTGCAACTGG
>Ga0214181_1000279_pt1 | contig 13111 bp, 10 predicted proteins | sample TroBogEpilimnion_19_FD_153019 | JGI IMG/M metagenome (GOLD analysis project Ga0214181, IMG submission 153019) | Freshwater microbial communities from Trout Bog Lake, WI - 05NOV2007 epilimnion | ecosystem: Environmental > Aquatic > Freshwater > Lake > Epilimnion/Euphotic zone | place: Trout Bog...
CCCAATTGAGTTATTCAAGAATGGCAAGACAGTTGATGCAGGTAAAGTCTATGCAATTGGTAAGTTAGTGATATTGACCAAGAACTCTAGTGGCATCAAACTCAATACAGATAAAACTGAGCTAGCAAGAGTCATTGCTAAGGCCAATAAGATTGCGATTGCTAAGCCCGAGCTTGCACCTTATGGCAGAGCGGCGGTGGAATATCTCAAGGCAGTAGGTCTATGGGATGTTGCGAAAGATAAACTGGTCTATGCAGACAATATTGGCATGGCAACGATGTTTGTCTCGACTGGTGCCGCTGATCTGGGTTTTACCGCCTTATCACTCGCCAAGTCACCTGAGCTTGTAAAAGAGACGAGTTACCTTTTGCTAGATGAGAGCCTGTACGAGCCTATTAAGCAACGCATGGTTTTAATCAAGGGCACGCCACCAGAGGTCAGCGATCTTTATCAATTCATGCAATCTACTAAAGCAAGGCAGATTTTGCTCCAATCCGGCTATAGTCTGCCTAGTAATCAGCAATAGGCCTCGCTAAACCTTGCATGATTTATTGTTCTAAGGGTATATGTAAAGCGGCATGAAGCGCTTATCAATTTATAGTAAAGTCAATTTTTAGGATTTGTTACCTGGAGATCGTATGTCCCTCAGAATTAATGATATTGCCCCAAACTTTAAGGCCAAGACCACCCATGGCGAGATCGACTTCCATCACTGGATTGGCGATTCTTATGCGATTTTGTTCTCGCATCCCAAGGATTTCACACCCGTTTGTACCACTGAGTTGGGTTATATGGCGAAGATTGAAGAAGAGTTCACTAAGCGCAATACCAAGCTGATTGGTTTGTCGATTGATCCAGTAGAAAACCACAGTGGCTGGGCAAAAGATATTGAAGAGACGCAAGGCTATGCAGTCAAGTACCCCATGATTGGTGATACGGATTTGGCGGTTGCGAAGTTGTACAACATGTTGCCTGCGGGTGAAGTGGCCTCTGATGGTAGAACTGCTGCAACCAATGCTACCGTACGCTCGGTATTCATTGTTGGCCCAGATAAGAAGATTAAGCTGACCATGACTTACCCCATGACGACTGGCCGTAACTTTAATGAGATTCTGCGTGCACTCGATTCCATTCAGTTGACTGCCAAACATAAAGTGGCTACCCCTGTGAACTGGAATCATGGTGACGATGTCATCATCGCGGGCTCTGTTTCGGATGAGGATGCGAAGACCCTGTTTCCTGAAGGATGGAAAGCACCAAAGCCTTATTTACGAATTGTGAAGCAGCCTAAGTAAGCATCCAATAACAGCCCGCTTTGGGCTGTTTTACTATCCACTCGGACCTCATGACCCAAAGTAAGTCTTATACCCAGATTCGAGTTGGCGCCGTATTGCTGGCTGCAGGCGAGGGTAGTCGGATGGGCAATATCCCGAAGTGCCTTATTCAGCTTGATGGCCTGACACTGTTGCAAAGACAACTGATTGCGTTAACAGAAGCCGGTGTTGATGAGGTGGTGGTCGTGACTGGTCATCATCATCTGGCTGTAGGGCGTGAGCTGGCGGCATTGAAATCACTAAACCCAATGCGAGTGATACGAAATGCGCATGCGAATGAGGGGCAAGCTAGATCAGTGCGACTAGGTATAGAAACCTTGGGGAGTGATTTTGATGCAGTGATCATGGCGCTGTCTGATCAGCCCTTTATTGACTCACAAGATATCAAAGCGCTGATTGCCACTTTCAAAAAAAGGACTGCTGGCGAGATTATTTTGCCAATGTTTAATGGACAAAGAGGCAATCCTATTATGTTGAGTGGTTCTGTCATGAAAACCATTTTGGCATCCGGAGCAGAAATGGTATGTCGTAATTTCATGGATCAACATCCTGAGTTGGTTCATCAATGGCAAACTCAAAACGACCACTATGTGGTGGATGTTGATACACCCGAAGATCTGAAAGCACTTTCTAAAAATATGGGCTTGATCTTTAGTCTTCCAAATTCCGGCTGCCTCTAGGAATCGGATTATTATTTCTTGCTATGGAAAATCTAGACCTCATCGTATTGAGAGCGCTTCTTGATTGGAGACGCGCTGGTAAAAAAGCGCTACTAGCAACTGTAGTGAGAACCTGGGGTTCATCCCCTCGGCCCGTGGGATCAATCATGGCCTTATGCGAAGATGGAAGCGTGGTTGGTAGTGTCTCAGGTGGTTGCATTGAGGATGATCTGATTCGGAACTACAGCGGGCTCAAGGATTTTCCGCTCGACCAGCAAAGTGCCCCCCAATTTCTTAAATATGGTGTGACAGCAGATGAGGCCCATCGTTTTGGTTTACCTTGTGGCGGCACTCTAGAAATCCTGCTTGAGTTTAATGTGGATATAGAACCACTAGAAAAACTCATCAACGAGTTAATGGATGGCAAGCTGGTTACGCGTGAGACAGAACTCAAAACAGGGACAGTCAGCTTGCAGGTGATGGCTCAGCCTGCGGCGCTGTCAATTAATGAGACGGTACTCAGTAACACCTTTGGACCTGAATACCGCATGCTCATTATCGGTGCCGGTCAGCTATCGGAGTATCTGGCAACCATGGCCTTGTTCAATGGCTTTAGTGTGACCATCTGTGATCCTCGTGAAGAATACCGTAGTAGCTGGAAGCTCTCTGGCGTTACCCTCAGCTCAAAGATGCCTGATGATCTAGTGCAGGAGATGAAGCTTGACAGTCGTAGTTGTGTAGTTGCGCTAACCCATGACCCCAAGTTAGATGACCTTGCCTTATTAGACGCTTTGCAAACTGAAGCCTTCTATGTGGGTGCGATTGGTTCACGCAGAAATAGTGATGCCAGACGCCAGAGAATGATTGAGCATTTTGGTCATACTGAAGAGTCCATCGCTAAACTCAAAGGCCCAGTGGGAATTTACATTGGGAGCAAGACGCCCCCAGAGGTAGCCGTGAGTGTCATGGCTGAAATATTGGCAGTCAAGAATGGGGTGAAGTTGCCACAGTCGGCCCAAGTAAGTTTTGCAAAAGACATCTTTCATTTCGAGTAGACTTTGACCATGAACACATTCCCAATTCGCCCCCTCATATTGACCTCCCTAGTTTTGTGCTTTTGTTTAAGTGCTTGTGGCACCGTAGAATCCGCCGCAAAAGACGATTGCACTTCGATTGGTTGGCAAGTTGGAACTCCTGGCTATGACCGTTGTTTCAAGGATCGGGTAAATGAGCGCAATATGGACTATTCCAATCCCCCAGGCGATCAGCCAAGCCCTTCTCTTTTATAAGGGTTAACCCTTAATATAGCCCTCGCTGTTTTTATGGCGGAAGGGGATAAGGGTCCCCAAAAATACCGATTCTGACAAAACTGTCACATATCGGCAATAATTCGTATTTGCACAGCAATATTTGTGAAAAATCACGAAAATAGCGCCACAAATTAATTTATTAAAAGACCGCACAATATGAATCATCCAAAGCCCTCTGACGCAGTCAAAGCCGTCGCCATTGCAACGGCTGATGACCTAAGAGAAACCATTCGTCGCAAAAGTAAATTGAAGGGCCGTCAAGCCGACGATAGTTCATTGCAAGAGGTGCGGATGTTGATTGGTAATGCACCACATCGCCGCGATCTTTTAATCGAGTATCTCCACAAACTGAATGATGAATATCGTGCCTTGCATGATCGTCATTTGACTGCTCTTGCTAAAGAGATGAATATTCCCATGTCGGAAGTCTACGAAGTTGCGACTTTCTATCACCACTTCGAAGTGGTGCGTGGCAATGATCCTGTAGCGGATATCACCGTCCGCGTTTGTGATGGTGTTTCTTGTGAGTTAGCAGGAGCTAAACATCTCCTTGAAAAATTGCCTGCACTGTTAGGTAATCCTAAGGTGAAGGTCATTCCAGCGCCCTGCGTTGGTCGTTGTGAGCAAGCCCCCATCGCAGTGGTACATCAGCATCCTGTCTTATTTGCGACGCTGGATAAAATCACTGCGGCTGTGAAAAACGATATGGTCACTCAGCCAATGGCCCGTGACGATGCTCAATTTGATCCTGCAGCCTTGGCGGAGAAGAGCGTTTCTCCAAAAGGCACCGATCAATTACTGTCGCCAAACTATGTAGGCTTTGAGGCCTACAAAGCTAAAGGTGGTTATGTATTAGCTAAAGAAGTAGCCGAAGGTAAGCACAGCACGGAGAGTGTGATCAAGGCGATGGAAAACTCAGGACTGCGCGGTCTTGGTGGCGCTGGATTCCCAGCGGGTCGCAAGTGGCGCATTGTGAAAGATTATCCAGCCCCAAGATTGATGGCAGTAAACATCGACGAAGGTGAGCCTGGAACATTTAAGGACCGCACTTATTTAGAACGCGATCCCCATCGTTTCTTAGAGGGTTTGTTAGTAGCGGCGCAAGTGGTTGGAATTGATGCTTGCTACATTTACCTGCGCGATGAATATCATGGGTGCAGAGAGTTGCTCGAAGCCGAGCTAGAGAAGCTGAAAGCCAATCCGCCTTGCAAGTTGCCTCTAATTGAATTGCGTCGTGGCGCCGGTGCGTATATCTGCGGTGAAGAATCCGCCATGATCGAGAGTATCGAGGGCAAACGTGGTGAGCCACGGATGCGTCCTCCTTACATTGCACAAATTGGTTTATTTGGTCGTCCAACCCTTGAGCACAATATGGAAACCCTTTATTGGGTGCGCGATATCGTGCAACGTGGCCCTGATTGGTTCAGTGCCTTTGGTTTAAATGGCCGTAAAGGTTTACGTAGCTTTAGCGTCAGCGGTCGCGTGAACTACCCTGGTGTCAAGTTGGCGCCAGCCGGTATCACGATTCAGCAATTGATTGATGATTACTGTGGCGGCATGCAAGAAGGCCACACCTTCTATGGTTACCTACCTGGTGGCGCTTCAGGCGGCATCTTGCCAGCCAGTATGAATGACATTCCGCTCGACTTTGATACTTTGCAACCCTATGGATGCTTCATTGGTTCTGCTGCAGTAGTCGTATTTAGTGATAAAGATCGCGCACGCGATGTTGCTCTCAATGTGATGCGCTTCTTCGAACACGAGAGCTGCGGTCAATGCACCCCTTGTCGTGTTGGAACTGGTAAAGCAGCCCAACTCATGGAAGCGAAGTCTTGGGACCACGCCACCTTAGAGGATCTTGCGACAGTGATGGTCGATGCCTCGATCTGTGGTTTAGGTCAGGCGGCTCCCAATCCAATTCGTTGCACTAATAAATATTTCCCACAAGAAGTTGCTTAAAGAACGGGAAGAGACAGAATATGAACGCACCAACTAATCCAAAAGAACTCCAACTGCAAACCGTCGAGTTCAAGCTTGACGGCCAGACCATCGTTTCATACGAGGGTGAGACCATTCTCAAAGCGGCTAAACGTCACGGTATTGATATTCCCCATCTGTGCTTTAAAGATGGCTATCGCGCAGACGGTAACTGCCGAGCATGCGTTGTCGAAATTAATGGCGAGCGCACCTTGGCCCCTAGCTGCTGTCGCAGTGCCACTGCTGGCATGGAAGTGAAAGCCAAAAGCGAGCGCGCAATCAAGAGTCAAAAACTGGTTTTGGAGATGTTGCTCTCCGATATGCCGGACGAAGGATTTAAATGGGTAGGAGACACTCCCGCAGAGGAGCAAAAGCAGCAGCACGGTGAACTCAGTACTTGGGCTACCCGCATGGACGTGACAGTACGCCCTGAACTCAAGGCGATCCGCCGTGAGCAGGTGGGTGCAGACTTATCTCACCCCGCGATGGCAGTCAATTTGGATGCCTGCATTCAATGTAATCGTTGCGTGCGTGCTTGTCGCGAAGAGCAGGTTAATGATGTGATTGGTTATGCCAATCGTGGTCACCATAGTGAGATCGTATTTGACTTGAATGACCCTATGGGTGACAGTACCTGCGTGGGTTGTGGAGAGTGTGTCCAGGCTTGCCCAACGGGTGCATTGATGCCTAAGGGTTTGATTGGCTCACAAACTGTCGATGCGAAGGTGGATTCAGTCTGTCCATTCTGCGGCGTCGGTTGCCAAATTACCTATAACGTTAAAGATGACAAGATTGTTAGCGTTGAGGGTCGTGATGGCCCAGCAAACCACGAGCGTCTTTGCGTTAAAGGACGCTTTGGTATGGACTACATTCATAGTCCGCAGCGTTTAACCAAGCCGCTGATTCGTAAAGCAGGTGTACCTAAAGACGAAACAGCGACTCAAGATCCACAGAACTGGTCTGAGATCTTCCGTGAAGCCACCTGGGAAGAGGCCTTAGCATTTGCATCTGGCGGTCTGAAGAAACTCAAAGACCAATACGGCAATAAGGTATTGGCAGGCTTTGGTTCTGCCAAGGGTAGCAACGAAGAGGCTTACCTTTTCCAAAAATTAGTGCGTACTGGATTTGGTAGCAATAACGTCGACCATTGCACACGCCTGTGCCATGCATCCTCAGTGGCTGCCTTGCTAGAAGGTGTTGGTTCTGGTGCAGTAAGTAACCAGGTGAATGACGTTGAGCATTCCACCATGATTTTATTGATTGGCTCAAACCCAACTGCAAACCACCCAGTGGCAGCAACTTGGTTTAAGAATGCTGCTAAACGCGGGGCTAAGATTGTTCTTGCTGATCCCCGTATGACTGAGATCAGCAAACACGCTTGGCGTAAGTTGCAATTTAAGCCTGATACTGATGTGGCCATGCTCAATGCCATGATCTATACGATCATTGAAGAAGGCTTAGTCGATCAAAAGTTCTTGAATGATCGTGCTAACAACTACGAGGCCCTCAAAGAAAATATCAAGGGTTACAGCCCAGAAGCCATGGCGCCGATTTGCGGCATCCCACCAGAGCTCTTGCGTGAAGTAGCTCGAGAATTTGCAACTACTAAGTCAGCGATGATTTTGTGGGGCATGGGCATTAGCCAGCACGTACACGGCACCGATAATGCGCGCTGCTTAATTGCTTTGGTCAGTATCACCGGTCAAATTGGTAAGCCAGGCTCTGGCTTGCATCCACTGCGTGGTCAAAATAACGTGCAGGGCGCAAGTGATGCTGGCTTGATCCCAATGATGTTCCCGAACTATCAGCGTGTTGATAACGAAGCCGCGCACACTTGGTTTGAGAAGTTCTGGGACACCCCATTAGATAAGAAGCCTGGTTACACCGTGGTTGAGATCATGCACAAGATTACTGCGCCGGATAGCGATCCCGATAAGATTCGCGGTATGTATGTCGAGGGTGAGAACCCTGCGATGAGCGACCCTGACTTGAATCATGCCCGTCATGCTTTGGCTTCCTTAGAGCATTTAGTTGTTCAAGATATTTTCATGACCGAGACAGCCTTGCTTGCGGACGTAGTTCTGCCAGCTAGCGCTTGGCCTGAGAAGGTGGGTACGGTTAGCAATACTGACCGTATGGTGCAGATGGGTAAAAAAGCAATCAATCCTCCCGGCGATGCTAAGCCTGATTTGTGGATCATTCAGGAAATTGCTAAAGGCATGGGTTTGAGCTGGAACTATCAAGGTCCTGATGCTGGTGTGGCTGAAGTCTATGAAGAAATGCGTCAAGCAATGCACGCAGCGATTAGTGGCATTACTTGGGATCGTTTGGAGCGTGAGTCCAGCGTGACTTATCCATGCTTAACCCCAGAAGATCCAGGTCGTCCAATCGTATTTGATGATGCCTTTGCAACCGCTGATGGAAAAGTGAAGCTCGTACCTGCAGATATCATTCCTGCGAACGAGCGTCCTGATGCGGACTATCCATTTGTGTTGATTACTGGTCGTCAGTTAGAGCATTGGCATACCGGCAGTATGACGCGCCGTGCGACGGTATTGGATGCGATTGAGCCTATGGCTACCGTCTCCATGAATGGTGAAGATATGACTCAGCTTGGCGTTTCTGCAGGTGATGTGATCACCGTCCAGTCTCGTCGTGGTGAAGTCGGTATTCACGTGCGTAGAGATGATGGCACACCTCGTGGCGTAGTCTTCATTCCATTTGCTTACTATGAAGCAGCTGCGAATATGATGACCAATCCAGCTTTGGATCCTGTAGGTAAGATTCCAGAGTTCAAGTACTGCGCTGTCAAGCTGGTTAAAGGCGGTAAGGCTGCAGTCGTTCTGGGTTACGGCACTAACGACCCTGAGCGTCAGACAGTAGTGGCTACTGCTTAATCATAAGTAAGCCCAATAAAAACCCCGCTCATATAGCGGGGTTTTTATTTATTTACGTACTGAAGTTAATCCTAGAGATAAAGTAGATATTTACGATATATAACGAATGATTTTTTATGAGTGTAGAGGTAACTTTAAGTAATGAGCTTTATGAGTCAGCTGTCATTGAAGGCAATATTCATGATCGAACGGCTCAGGAGCAGATCGAGTTTTGGATCAAAGTGGGGCGAGCGGCCATTGCAAATCCTGACCTTTCCGCATTATTTATTGCAGATGTTCTGATCTCTCTTGCTGAGCCAAGGGAGCAGGGAGTGATTTTTAACTCGAGATCCAATAATCCTCTTTGATCTAAGTCCGACGCACTTTCCAATAGACCTATAGAATTAAGCCCTTATGGCCAGCGCTCAACCCTCCTCAAAAAATCCTGCCCAAGCTGAGTTACCTGTTCTGATTATCGGAGCAGGTCTTGCAGGCTTAACAGTAGCTTTACATATGGCTGAGTCTCAGCCCGTGATCGTGATGGCTAAACGGGGCTTAGGTGAGGCTGCTACTGCATGGGCACAGGGCGGTATTGTGGGAGTTGTGGATAAAGAACACGACAGTATTGATTCGCACGTGGCCGATACTTTAGATGCTGGTGCTGGTTTAGTAGTGGAATCCACCGCACGTTATATTGCAGAAGAAAGTTCTAAAGCGATTGAGTGGTTAGTCGAGCAGGGCGTTCCGTTTACTGCTGATGAAACTGGTCCTATGGGTTTGCACTTAACTCGTGAGGGCGGTCATAGTCACCGTCGGATTGCCCATGCCGCTGATGCTACTGGCAAAGCGATTCATGAGGTATTGCTCGATAAGGCACGAGCCCATGCCAATATTCAATTGCTAGAGCATTGGATTGCGCTCGATCTCATTACCAATCGCCAGCTAGATCCCAAGACAGTTCGCAATAAACCCAACCGTTGTTATGGTGTCTATGCGCTTGATATCAAGAACAACCGAGTCGAGACAATCGCGGCTAAATCAGTTGTGCTAGCTACTGGCGGTGTTGGCAAGGTTTATCGCTATACCAGCAACCCAGATACCGCAACCGGTGATGGGATTGCGATGGCCTGGCGTGCAGGTTGTCGGGTAGGCAATATGGAATTTATTCAGTTTCATCCTACCTGCCTGTATCACCCTAGTGATCGCACTTTCCTCATTACCGAAGCAATGCGTGGTGAGGGTGGTCTTCTCAAGATTCCAGGTGGCGAGCGCTTCATGTCTGAACATGATGAGCGTAATGAGTTAGCTCCGCGCGACATTGTTGCCCGTGCCATCGACTTTGAGATGAAAAAGCACGGCCTGGATTATGTGCATCTTGATGCAACGCATCTGGGCGCAGATTTCATTAAAGAACACTTCCCGATGATCTATGCCCGTTGCTTAACGCTGGGCTTAGATATCACCAAAGAGCCAATCCCAGTAGTGCCAGCAGCCCACTATACCTGTGGTGGCGTAGTGACCGATCTCAAAGGGCGTACCGATTTGCCTGGACTCTATGCAGTTGGTGAAGCTACTTACACCGGCCTGCATGGCGCTAATCGCCTAGCCAGTAACTCCCTCCTCGAGTGCGTGGTAATCGGTAAGGCCGCTGCACAAGATATTTCAGAGATGAAGAATGTCACCTTGCCTAATCTGCCGTTATGGGATGAGAGCCAGGTAGACGATGCTGATGAGCAAGTAGTCATTGCTCATAACTGGGATGAGTTACGCTCATTGATGTGGAACTATGTCGGAATCGTGAGAACCAATCGTCGCTTGGAGCGAGCTTTGCATCGGATCAAACTATTGCGCTATGAAGTGCAGGAGTATTACGCTAACTTCAAAGTATCGCGAGACTTAATCGAGCTCCGTAATCTGCTCGAATGTGCAGAACTGATTGTGAGATCCGCCCTCATGAGAAAAGAGAGCAGGGGTCTGCATTACAGCCGCGATTACCCGGGCACTTGGGCGGTTTCTTATCCAACTATTCTGACTCCCCAAGCCGAAGGCCTAGAGAATACCCCTGAGGCCTAGTCTTTGGTGATAAGCTTGGACTCTTCCAGCGGAGACCACAATGTCCAGTATTCAAGAAGACATCGCAGAGCATCTATCAGCAGCTTATCAAACAGTAGTTGACGAGCTCAAAAGTTGGTGTGAGCATGCTAAGGAAATTTGGCCTTTTCTACTCCTTTTGCTGATTGCTCTCATTGCTTTAATTTGGTTCGCTAAGCCTGCTCCGCCCAACACTGTTTATATGGCAACAGGCGAGGGTTCGTATCGAACCCTCGGGGAAAAGTACCGTGAGTACTTCAAAAGAAAAGGTATTGATCTTCAACTAGTTCCAACCAGTGGCTCAAAAGAAAATCTCAACCGCCTGCTAGATAAAAATGATCCCATTCAGGTTGCTTTTGTCCAAGGCGGAATGATTGCGGATGATCAGAAAAAAGGATTACAAACCCTTGGGAGTATTGACTACGAGCCTGTCTGGTTCTTTTACCGAAATGACGCTTTTAGTGATAACCGTTTAATTGATAAGAAAAAATTAGAAAATGCTCGGATTGGTCTTGGGCCAGACACCGAGGCGTTCAATGTCTTACAGCTTAATGGCTTACCCCGCTTGAGTCCTAATTATCTTATTAGCTCAAACCTTGAGGGGGAGCAAAAACTGTACCGAGGTGAGCTTGAGGCATTACTGGTAGTGGATGGTTATGAGTCTGCGATTGTGCAGCGCTTGATTCATCATCCAGATATTCATCTGGTGTCTTTCAAGCGGGCTGATGCTTATGTCCATCTGCTGCCGTACTTTGAGAAGCTCTCGATTCCGATGGGCGGCTTTAATATCGAGACTAACTCTCCAGACCATCAGATTGATTTGATTTCAACCACAACTAATTTAGTTATTGATAAAAATTTACATCCAGCAATTCAACTCTTACTCTTAGAAGCTGCTACTGAGATCAATGGGGCCCGCACTTATTTCTCAAAGGCGGGTGATTTCCCTGCGTACTTAAATAGTGAATTACCCCTGAGCAAAGAAGCTCGCTATTTCTTCGATAAAGGCCCGCCTACATTGATGCGTTACCTGCCTTTCTGGTTAGCAGAATTCTTCGAGAGAATGTTCCTACTGTTATTGCCATTTGCAGCTTTTGCTTATCCTGTCATTCGTACGATTCCAAACTATCGACTCAATTTGGCACGCAAGCAAATTGGTGGAATGTACAAAGAGTTGGATGCTTTCGAGCATCAAACCCTCAGCGAGTTTGATCCCCTTAAACGCCAAGAGTATTTAGAGAAGCTCAATGAGATTGAGTTGAAGGCTTTACAGTCAAAGGCTAGCAAGATTGCTACGGCTGACTGCTATACCCTCAGAAATAATATTCAATTTATTCGGGATGCAATTCAAAAGGAAATGATCTACCAAAGCTTGAGTGCAGACCGTAAATCAGAACTGAGTGAATAGATGTAGCCAAGGTACTTGGGCGGTTTCGTATCCAATGACTCTGAGTAGATTAAGTAAAGTTAAGCACGAGCTTTACTAGTGGGTTTTGTATGGAGGCTCAGACCAAGAGCTGCCAGCACTTTTAATACAGTATCAAACCCCGGTATTCGTTCGCCAGACAAAGCTTTATAAAGACTTTCTCTTGAGAGCCCGGATTCCTTGGCTACCTGAGCCATTCCTTTTGCGCGCGCTATATCACCAAGTGCTTTTGCTATAAACGCCGCATCCCCATCGGATTCTTCAATACATGCTTGTAGATAAAGCGCCATTTCCTTTGGGGTACGTAAGTGCTCCACTACATCATAAGGACTAATAATTGTCTTTTTCATCTCATTGCCTGTATGTTTTTGGCTAAATATTTTGCAATCTGAATATCTTTACTCTGAGTTCTTTTATTGCCTCCGATCAGTAATAGATACATCACATCCTCATATTTTGTGTAATAAATCCTGTAGCCAGGCCCAAAATCAATCTTCATCTCAAAAACTTTACCGCCAACGGATTTTGTATTTCCTGGGTTTCCTTCGACTAAACGTTTAATTCTGGCTTGAATTTTTGCTCTTCCCATCAAATCATGAAGGGAGTCTAGCCAGGCTTTAAATTCTTCCGTTTTCCTTATTTCGAGCATGCATTAATGTAGCCTATAGGATACATTAAATCTGTCGGGAATGTCTGTAATTTAGATAGGAGCTTACTGAAAAAACCTAGAGAATTCTCATCGAGAAATCGACCGCAGCAATATCTTTCGTTAGCTTTCCTAAAGAGATACGGTCTACACCAGTAGCAGCAATTTCCCGAATCTGTTCTAAATCAATGCCGCCCGAGGCCTCTAGTAATGCGCGGCCACGATTGATTGAGACGGCCAATTTCATCTGAATCGGGTTGAAGTTATCTAGCAGAATACTTTTGGCTCCAGCGGCAAGCGCTTCATCGAGTTCAGCTAAGTTCTCCACCTCAATCTGAATATCCACACCCGCATTGAGTGCTGTTGCAGCTTGTAGGGCTGCCGTGATGCTGCCCGCAGCGGCGATGTGATTTTCCTTAATCAATATGCCGTCCCACAAAGCAAGCCGTTGATTTTGACCACCACCGACCCGCACCGCGTATTTCTGGGCTTGGCGGAGGCCTGGAATCGTCTTACGGGTATCCAGCACTGCGCAGCCATTAGGATTGGGGCTGACACCGGCAATTGCATTGACATATTCACGGGTGATGGTAGCGGTAGCCGATAAAGTTTGTAAGAAATTAATGCAGGGGCGCTCAGCAGACAGTAAAGCTTGAGCATCTGCCTCAATATCGCAGACCAAAGTGTCGGGTGCCATCTCATCACCTTCTAGGTAATGCCAGGTGATCTTCGCTGCAGCATCCAATTTCTTGAGCGTGCCCTCAAACCAATCAATTCCACAGAGTACGGCTT
>Ga0214181_1000297_pt1 | contig 12579 bp, 15 predicted proteins | sample TroBogEpilimnion_19_FD_153019 | JGI IMG/M metagenome (GOLD analysis project Ga0214181, IMG submission 153019) | Freshwater microbial communities from Trout Bog Lake, WI - 05NOV2007 epilimnion | ecosystem: Environmental > Aquatic > Freshwater > Lake > Epilimnion/Euphotic zone | place: Trout Bog...
TAGTCCTGAGTTAAATCTGATCGAAATACTCTGGCGTAAAGTTAAATACGAATGGTTGCCGCTTGATGCTTATCAAAGTTACGCTCATTTGAAAAAACGGGTATTGGAGATCCTTAGCAATGTGGGTGAAAAACTCCATATAACTTTTGCATGACTACTTAAAGCCTATGAAACTTTAGAGCCTTTTGTTGATTAACACCCAAGGTTTGCGAGAAAAAAACGGAAGCTTCGGCCACAGCGTAGCCGCGGCTGAAAGCCGTTTTTTTTGTCGTGAAAGCCGTTATTTTTCTTGTCCCGCGCAAGGGGCAAAGCCCCTTAGCCCTTGCTTGCGAAAGGGGGCGTTACCGGATGGCCGAGACCGCTTAGGCTCGGTGCGCGTAGCGCATAGCACACGCCCGCCGCTTGGCGGGTTCGCTTATCAAACATCACACTCATAACGCTAGATTTGTATAAAAAGTAAAAAACACAATATATAGTAGTTGTATTTTACAAAAATGCCCACATATAGATTTTTTAAGAGAAATAAGGGAAAGTGATGACTGATGCCGACAAACTAAAAATTTTTGCCGCTATGGCGGAAACAACCCGAAAATGGGTTTCCGTTATGGATACAAAAGCAGGGTTCATATCAGCCCTAAACGCCGGACTGCTGGGATTTATCTGGACAGGAGCAAAACTGGTTGAAGGGGGTTGTTGGCAAAAAGGACTAGCCTTGGCCGCAACTGTATTTTCTTTTTCATCCCTTTTTGTGGCGTTACGGATTGTCCTGCCACGCGCGTCCTTGAAGCATATTTTTGGGCGGCACACCTCGTATGTCGAGGGTTTCAAGCCCATAAGTTTCTACGGCTTCGTCGCTGACCATTACCCGAAAGGGGAGGATGGCCGCTTTCTTGATGAGGTTAAAAAGCTTGATGAGGCGGCACTGATAGATGAAGCACTAGAGCAGCACTTTACAACGTCCCATGTTGTTCAAGCTAAATCGAAGTGTGTAGCAGTTGCGGGGCTTTTTTTGAAAGCATCCATACTGTTGACCGGCGCCGCCCTCTTTTCAAAGGCAATACTCTAATGGAAACAAAAACAACGACGCCTTACGATGTCGCAACCAGTAATACCAGACTTAAGGAAATACTGGATAGTTCGGGAACATTTGACGAGGTTAATACGATACCCTCACGCGATAAATTGACCTATTCCAATGGCTTCTATGTGAATTGCACGGCAGTTTTTATAGACATTCGTGAGAGTTCAAAACTTCCAGAAAAACACAATCGACCTGTGCTGGGAAAGATTTACCGCGCCTATCTTTCCGAGTGTGTGGCACTCATGAATAGCGACCCGAATTGTCGGGAGGTGATTATTAATGGTGATTGCGTAAGCGGGATCATGAACACCCCATACCAACAAGATATTAATCGCGCTTTCCAGACAGCTTATTCGCTAAATTCACTAATTAACGTCCTGAACTGGCGATTAGAACAGAAAAATTACACACCGATAAGATGCGGCATAGGCATCGCTTATGGTCGAGCTTTAATGATGCAAGCAGGTCTTAAGGGGTGGGGGCTTAACGATGTAATTTGGATGGGAGATGTTGTTAACCAAGCATCAAACCTGTGCCATCAGGGTAACAAGTTGCCTCGTAAAGTCATTCAGGTATCCACACATGTTTTTGATAACTTGAATGAACAAAATAGAAGCCTGCTGTCCCCTGTTTATGGAGGTCTTGGTTTTAATCCAGCCCAATATGAGGGCGATATAATCAATACAGCCATGAATGATTGGCTAACAGAACAAAAACAACAAGCGGCAAATAGAACAACCCTGCTTGGTGGACTAGGAATACTCGCACAAAGACCACGAACTTGGATTTAAGCAGATAGGTGCTGATAAATAAAATTCCCTAGCCAAAAGACTAGGGGGACTGCTTGGCGTGTGAAGAACCAGCCCAGCCATTCATAGCAGGTTCGCCCATATCCATTGAGTGCTTGTTGAAGCACCTAATAAACTGATATTATGGTCGACAAGTCGACAAGCAAAGATTTAGGATTAGGATGATACAAAAACCAGAAGACACACACAGCAATTCAATCATCGGGGTGCGTTTTCCGAAGGACGTGGTTTCTGCTATCAAGCAAGAAGCTGCTCGTCGTAATATCAGAATTAACCAACTGATGCTGGAGCTTTGGGAAAATTATCAGCGCGAAAAGGAAGGAAACTAGAACATGGGAGTCAACAGGGACAAACCGGATTTATGGAAGACAGACATAGCCCTTTCAGTGGATATGTATAACGACTGGTTTATGAATTTTGCACCAAATGCCTACCGCACCACGCGAATTCAAACCACAAAAGATGTCGAAAAAACGCTCAAAGCCACTGATAACTTGAGAGATATTCAGACAGAAATTCTCAAGAAAAACCCCCATGTTTTGCCGACATTGCGAATGTCTACCTGTCCACCTTTGGCGGTTGATCGCCTAATTGGTTTGGCCGGTATCTCTGGTAATTTGGTCAAGCGCATGGAGGGAGGCGAATTACCGCCGCGTATGGATGCAAAGGAATTGGACGTACAACTTGAAAAGATTAGCCAGATTATTGAAAAAATGGCTGATCCAGATATTTTTGTTTGGCTGTCAAAGGATGAAAATCCATCAGAGATAGAGATTTACCGCGCCGCCACGATTGTTGCCGATAGGCTGTGTGGTTCAGTTGCCAATCCTATTATTCGTAACGCCCAAGAGAAACGCCAGCTTGCCGCCATTGCTGTATGGTTAGAAAAGCGCGGCTATTTACTCCTTCCGCCTGGTGATGGAACAAAGTTCGATAATATGCAACCAGGTACATTTTCATTCCGTCTAAATGTGCCTGTTAAACAAGAAGGTTCTGAAAATAACGTCAATATCCCTGTTGACGCCGTTATCATGCCAAAGACTGCTAAAACTGGCGATTTACCGTTGTTGATCGAAGCAAAATCAGCGGGCGATTTCACCAACGTCAATAAACGTCGTAAGGAAGAGGCGGCTAAAGTTACCCAGCTTCGTCATACTCACGGCAAAGGAATCGTCTTCATCATGTTTCTATGCGGTTACTTTGACGGTGGCTATCTTGGTTATGAAGCCGCCGAAGGCATTGATTGGGTCTGGGAACATCGTATTGATGATCTCGCCAAGTTCGGGGTGTAAATGAAAGCCGATACCTACACACTCACAGAACAACACCGGCTTGATATTCAGGCGTCATTGGATGCCGCGAAAACACAGGCTGAACGTAACCGCATGGGGCAGTTTGCCACGCCGTCGCCTCTTGCTTTAGACATTCTGGTATACGCAAAGAAACATCTGCCAAGCGGCCAACAAATTCGTTTTGTTGATCCAGCATTGGGGACAGGCTCTTTCTACTCGGCCTTGTTACAGACTTTTCCAGCAAGTCGTATTGCCGCAACTATGGGTTACGAGATAGACCCGCACTATGGCAGTGCTGCACAAAAACTCTGGTCGGGGATGGGTATAGATATTCGCCTTGCCGACTTCACGACGGCCACGCCACCCGAAAATAAATTTAATTTGCTAATATGTAATCCTCCTTATGTCCGTCATCACCATATTGTAAACGGCGAAAAAGCTCGGATACAAGCCGCCAGTGCTCACGCCTGCGGCGTTCAGTTTGGCGGCCTTTCTGGTTTGTACTGTCATTTTCTTGGGTTGGCTCATCCGTGGATGGCTTCGGGCGGACTGGCCGGATGGTTGATCCCAAGCGAATTCATGGATGTGAATTACGGGGAGGCCGTCAAACGCTATTTACTGGAAAAGGTCACGCTGTTGCACATTCACCGCTTTGACCCGCATGATGTGCAATTCAATGATGCTCTTGTTTCCTCAGCAGTCGTCTGGTTTCGTAACGAAACCCCGCCCAAAAATCACGCGGTTAATTTTACTTTCGGCGGGACTCTAACCACGCCGAAAGTATCAAAGATAGTTCCAGCCGAAGCCCTACGCACTGAACCTAAATGGTCACGCTTCCCACTTGCCGACATTCGGCTTGTTGAGAGCAAGCCAACTCTTGCGGACTTTTTTTCTGTCCGTCGCGGACTGGCAACCGGCGACAACAATTATTTTATCCTTTCCGCAGAACAGATTGCGGCGCATAAACTGCCAAAACAGTTTTTCAAGCCCATTCTACCTAGCCCGCGTTACTTGCCGGTTAGTGAGGTTCATTCTGATAAGTTAGGTAATCCGCTAATTGAAAAGCCGCTCTTTCTATTAGATTGTCGTTTGCCGGAAGACGACGTTAAAAAGCATCACCCGAACCTGTGGCTATATTTTCAGGCGGGGAAACAGCAGGGCGTGACGGATCGCTATTTGTGTCAACATCGTTCGCCATGGTATTCACAAGAAAAAAGACCGGCTTCGCCTTTCGTCTGCACCTATTTAGGAAGGGGCGATACAAAAAGCGGTCGACCGTTCCGGTTCATATTGAATCAATCAAACGCCACTGTCACTAATGTCTATCTTGCGCTTTACCCCAAAGAACCCTTGGCGACTGTACTTAATAAAAGCCCAGAATTAGCCCGTCAGGTTTGGGAAATTCTCAACCGAATTTGTCCACAATCCATGTTGGCGGAAGGGCGAGTATATGGCGGCGGCTTGCACAAGCTAGAGCCAAAAGAACTTGCTAATGTTCCTGTGCTTGAGCTGGCCGAGCTGGTAGCCGAAAGAACCGAAAAAACAATAGAACAGGGGATAGCTGCTTAAGCCTACTCTTTAAAAAAAAGCCCTGTAGCACCCACCAGACCTCATTATTTAAACTCAAGATAAGGAATACCTATGGCACGTAGAGCCTTTTATAGTTTTCATTACATCCCAGATAATTGGAGAGCATCACAAGTAAGGAACATGGGGGTTATAGAAGGCAATAAACCCGCTTCTGATAACGATTGGGAAGAAGTAAAGAGAGGCGGTGATAAAGCAATTCAAAAATGGATTGATGGTCAGTTAGATGGAAAATCTGTTGCAATTGTACTTATTGGTTCAAATACAGCAGGTAGAAAATGGATCAACTATGAAATTGAAAAAGCTTGGAATGATAAAAAAGGGGTTTTAGGCATTTACATACATAATCTTAAAGATAGCGATGGCAATCAATCATCTAAAGGGAAAAATCCATTTGATGGTTTTACGGTTGGTAAATCGAAGCTATCTTCAATTGTTAAAGCATACGATCCGCCTTATTCAACAAGTACATCTGTTTATGACTATATCAAAAAAAATCTAGCTAATTGGATAGAAGAAGCCATCGAAATAAGAGGACAACATGACTGAGATTAATAAGGGATCACCGTCTATCCAAATACACCTTGGTATTTTTCGAAATTTGAACGGTAAAAAATGGATATGTACATGCCCGAACAAATAATTCGAAACAAAGAAGCTTTTCTTCGTGAAATTGGGAAGGAACTCGAACAAGACAATGTTGCAATATTCGCTGGATCAGGACTGTCAGCACCAGCTGGTTTTGTTAGTTGGGGGGAACTTCTTAGACCAATAGCAAAAGATATTGGTTTAGACGTAGATAAAGAGCATGATCTCGTTACTTTGGCTCAGTACCACCTCAACGAAAATGTCTCAAACAGAAACCAACTCAACAAAAGATTGATTGAGGAGTTCTCCAAAGCAGCAGAAATCACGGAAAATCATAAAATACTAGCTCGACTGCCAATATATACATATTGGACTACTAACTACGACAAGCTAATCGAAAAGTCTCTTGAGCTCACAGGAAAAATTGCTGACGTAAAATATACAAAAAAACAGCTGGCAATTACAAAACCGAAACGTGATGCTGTTGTTTATAAAATGCATGGAGACATTGACCATCCTGATGAAGCAGTTTTAACAAAAGATGATTACGAATCTTATCATGTAAAAATGGATCAATTCATCACTGCCTTATCTGGTGATCTTGTTTCAAAAACATTCATATTCATTGGATTTAGCTTTACCGATCCGAACTTAGATTACATATTGAGTAGGGTAAGGGTTTCTTATGATAAAAGTCAGCGAACACACTATTGTTTTCTGAAAAAAGTTATACAAGAGCAAGATGAAGAAAAAGCCGATTTTTCATACCGTGCGCGAAAACAAGAGCTTTTCTGTGGAGACCTAAATAGGTTCAATATTAAGGCAATTCTTGTTGATAGTTATTCTGAAATCACAGATATGCTACGCACTATCGAAAACAGGCATCGTCAGAAGAGCATCTTTATATCAGGTGCAGCTCAAGAGTATGGCAATTGGGGAAGTGAGGCCGCTCAACGTTTCATCCATACGTTGAGTCAGAGAATTCTACAAACAGACCATAGGATTGTCTCTGGCTTCGGGCTTGGCGTTGGTAGTGCTGTCATTTCTGGCTCATTGGAGCAGATATACATGAATCCGCATACCAATAAAATTGAGCAACTTGTTTTACGTCCATTCCCTCAGCAGGTTTTCGGAACAGATAATCTGGCAGAAGTATGGCGTCGTTATAGAGCGGATATGATTTCCTATGCAGGAATTGCCGTTTTTCTGTTTGGTAATAAATCTCAGGATGGAACTGTTGTTAAGTCCAATGGTATGCGGCAGGAGTTTGATATAGCCAAAGAAAATGGATTGATTTTATTTCCAGTAGGAGCAACGGGGTATATTTCTGAAGACCTCTGGATTGAAGCTCGCACAGATATTCAAAGCAGATTCAGCCACCAACCAGAGATATTAAGATTGTACGAGCTTCTGGGAGATAAAAGTTTATCCCTTGAGCAACTCGCGGACACAATTATTGATTTATTGTCTCAACTTCAAAGATAAAGGATAGCATTATGGCAAGGCGAGTATTTTTTAGTTTTCACTATCAGCGAGATATTTTTAGAATCAATCAGATTCGTAATATCCCAAATATTACTGGTTGTGCTGCGGCTGGATTTCAGGATGCCTCACTTTGGGAAGAAGCAAAAAAGAAGAGTGATGCTGCAATTCACAAAATGATAGATGACGCTCTAAATAACACCAGCGTTACTGTGATTTTTATAGGCAATAAAACGGCTAACAGAAAATTTATTAATTATGAAATTAATAAATCCATTCAGCGTGGTAACGGAGTTGTTGGAATTCAAGTTGCTCATCTTAAAAGTATTAATGGAGATATAGATGAGCATGGTGCGACGCCAAAATTGCTGTCAGATAACGGGTTCAAAATTTACAAGTATGTAGATCATGAAAAATTAGCAGCTAGAATTGAAGAGGCTGCAAAAAATGCTGGAAAATAGGACACCTAACTTTTAACTCAATAGAACACGATGCGCCCTTTTTGTGCCAAAAATCAAGATTTGTGGCACAAGGTTTCACCCCTTATAAATTAACAGCTTGCTTGTGTCATAAATTAGGGTCAAATGGCGGCGTTGTTTCATCTAATCTATTCGTCTTTTATGAATTTCTCAACGCCCACTTGTCTTTAGTAGTAGCCAAATCATAGAAAACATGCGGTGAAACAGGTAGTCAATGTGCGCAGAATCTGAGATTGGCACTTTATCTATTTCCGTATGCCGGATCATGAATTTATTTCCAATATCAGTCAATTGGAGAGCTTCTTGTTCGAGCCTATTTCGAAAGTTCATTTCAGGAGAAGCCTTATCTAACAAGACCTTTGTACTTGTTTTTTTGTCGCCTGGTTCAAGAGTTTTAAGACGCTCCCACGCATCCCACAGTTTCTCCAATGACTCACGGCGTACTTCCAGCGAGCGATTTAGAAACTTCTGTCTAGCATTTTCCAGAATGCCATCAAGAATAGTATCCCCAGACCTGAATAGCGCTTGATCAAGGCTGTCATGAAGGACTGCTGGCGCGATGCGGATCACTTCACCTTGATCGAGATTGAAGGCCACACCATTTCGCTCGAAGATACGATTTATATCGTGAGAAAATTTCTCCCGACCACTCTCCTGATCATAGCTGTAATGCGAATGACTCATATAACTGTGGAACCATGGATAATTAGCTTCCGCGATGTACTCGTAGGAGAACTCAACCAAATCAAAAATCTGACCATCTAATGGATTGTTATCTTCTACCTGGCTCGGCCAAAGAACCCCATAGCCATCCATTGTAGCCTTTAGCTTTCTTAAATCTGTACCAGCATATGCGTATCCGTCTGCACATTTATCTGGAAACGATAGCCCAAACCACTCCTCATCCATGCGGGCACATATAAGTGTTAATAGCGCTTTTCGAGTATTCTCGTCGAGCACTTCAGCTATACGCGGCTTCGTTCCCCCGTTTCTTTCAGTAAACAATTTCTTCATGCTTTCTCCAACATTAGCAGTCTATTGAATATAGTGCCTGTCAACCACTCTAATAATTCACTTTGAAAGTTTGACTACCTCAACATCCTCATCAAGTTTGCCAAGGATCGTAATCATCCGGTCGAGCGTGAAGCGGCGAAGCTGTGCGTTGCGAATATGTGAGAATTCGGAATGAGAAACCCCCGTCTGCTTCTCGGCGTCGCGTGTCGAAAGCTTGCGATCATCAAAAATGTTGATGATTTTCGCCGCAATAATAAGTCCGTAAGACGTAGGGTGGTTTCGCGACAGCAAACCGCCTCACACCCGTAAGCTTGAAAACAATCGAACAAAAAAACCTTACGATGGAACAACCAAGTGAGGGTTAGTTTATCGCTCCGTACTTGGTGGATTGCTAGCGCGAATACACCAAATGCGAATATTGTGTACAGATTAAACTGCCGTAGGGCCGTATAACTTCTAATGGTAAAGCAAAAATAGCGAGTGATTTAAAATCATGAAACAATTTTTCTCTAGCGAGGCTTTACATATTATATTTATTAGCTATGCTGTATATACATTGTTTATCCATCACGGAGAAGAAAAATGACTGTCACAGTTGCAAAATGGGGTAATAGCCTTGCCGTCCGCATTCCAGCTTCTGAGGCCGCAAAAGCAGCCTTAAAAGAAGGTGACCAAGTTGATTTAACTGCCGCACAAAAAGGGCAGTTAATCATCCAAAAAATAAACAAAGACGTTAATTTTGATCATTTATACGCAAAAATGACAAACGACAATACTCATCCAGAAATCGACTGGGGCGTATCCGTGGGACGCGAGAATATAGAGTGGTAAGTATAAGTGACTACATTCCTGAGCGTGGTGATCTGGTCTGGCTAAGTTTTGATCCGCAAAAAGGCAGTGAACAAGCCGGTTTTAGACCCGCACTCGTATTATCTCGTGGCGCTTATAACCGTTTCGGCCTATGTTTGCTGTGTCCAATAACTTCAAAAATAAAAGGCTATCCTTTCGAAGTCGTTTTGCCCAACGATTCAACTATTCAAGGTGCTGTTTTATGCGATCAAATTCGCTCAGTTGACTGGCGTGCGCGTCGCATTAAAAAATCAGGAGAAGTATCATTGAACACCCTTGATAACGTGACCTCTTTTTCATCTGGCCTTGTACAAGGAAAATAGAGGGTATTATTTTTTATGGCCAGTAATGCGGCGAGACTCTACAATCCAACCTACGGACTCGCGAGGAAAAATATAAGCGATGAGCAGTTTTGTTGCTTCGTTTACGGTTGATTGTCGCTGTCGCTCCGAATCCACTCTACTGTATTGATCTGCTTTACGGCCTAAATCGTGGTACGTCCCCTATACGTCCCCTATATTCATGGTAAATTATTATTCCAGATGTGGAAACACTATGAATACCATCGAAATAACTAATATGAGTCTTGTGGAAAAGGTGCAGGCAATGGACATAATATGGGACTCTCTTATTCATGATAATTTAGATGTTAAGTCACCGAAAGAAAGATGGCTGACCCTGAGGTATCGGAAGCAAGTAGCTTCGATGAAACGCATAGGAATCGAATGCATCGGCGCACTGTAAATACTCGATTCCGCTTTGTTTATGTAAAGCTAGCTGATTTTGTGTAAAGTAAACCTAATATTTTTAATCACCAACCTATAAAGGTAAAAACATGGTTACTAAAGAGCAACTCAAAGACGAAATTAATACAGTAGAAGACCCACAAATATTGGAACTGGTTTATCAACTGCTGTTAAAAATAAAACAAGGTAACATTTCGCAAAAAATGACACTGTCTAACTGGTTACTTGAAAATATGCAGGGCTTAGGCAATTTAAACTTACCTGATAGAAAAGAAACCGATAGAGAAATACCTTTTCAACAATGAAAGCGTATTTATTGGATACCAATGTTATTTCAGAAATAATGACATCCGAGCCAAACCAACGCGTCATTGATTTTTTAGCTCATTTAAAAGAGAGTTATTTATCGGTTATTACGCTGCATGAGTTGCAATATGGCTTACAGCTTCTGCCAGAAGGTCAAAGGCGCAACACAATAGCCAATAAATTACAAAACCTGCTCACTCACTATAACGATTACATCATACCTGTGAATCAGGCGATAGCACTTCAAGCAGCTCTATTACGCGCCGATGCCAAGCAAGAAGGACGTATAGTTCATTTGGCGGATGCTTTAATTGCGAGCACGGCAAGAGTAAATAACTGGGTAGTCGCCACCCGAAACACTAATGATTTTATAGATAGTGGAGTTGATATCATTAACCCTTGGACTTTTTGAGTCCTTGTAGATTTGTGCCTAAGCAAGTAGCCACGATGAAGTAAAACGGAATCGAGGAATTAGATTCGATTATCTTTGATATACGTAATAAAGTCCGTAAGTCGTAGGGTGGTTTCGCGCCAGCAAACCGCCTCACACCCGTAAGCTTGAAAACAATCGAACAAAAAAACCTCACGAGGGTGCATCTAAGTGAGGGTTAGTTTATCGCTCCGTATTTGGTGGATTGCTAGCGCGAATCGCCCCTATGCAAATATTGTGTACAGATTAAACTGCCGTAAGGCCGTTGTAACTCAGCACTTTGAATGACTGTGTTAAACTTTCGTAAATTATTATTCCAGATGTGGAAACACTATGAATACCATCGAAATAACTAATATGAGTCTTGTGGAAAAGGTGCAGGCAATGGACGCAATATGGGACTCTCTTATTCATGATAATTTAGATGTTAAGTCACCGAAAGAAAGGGGGCTGACCCTGAGGTATCGGAAGTAGTTATAAAAACCCAGATGGCGAGGTTAAAATATGAGTGATTTACAACCGGTCGGTTATGAGCTTTGGCTAGGTGATCTTAAAGCCCAAATTCAGGTGGCACAGCAACGGGCAATATTGGCCGTTAATCAGGAATTGCTCAAACTCTATTTGCAGATCGGCAATGATATTTTGCAACGTCAACAGCAACAAGGCTGGGGCAGTAAGGTTATTGACCAGCTGGCTAAGGATTTGCGGGTTGCCTTTCCTGAGCTGAAAGGTTTTTCAGCGCGTAATCTGAAATACATGCGAGCATTCGCTGAAGCTTGGCGCGAACCTGAATTTGTGCAACAGCCTGTTGCACAATTGCCTTGGGGGCATCATTTGGTTTTGCTAACCAAGTTGAAAGAATCATCTAGTCGCTTAAGCTATGCAGCACTTGTACAACAACACGGCTGGTCACGTAATGTGCTGGTTCATCAAATCGAAAGTCAGGTTCTGCAACGGCAAGGCCAAGCCACCACTAACTTTGCCCAAACCTTACCCGCCCCACAATCAGAATTGGCACAGCAAACACTTAAAGATCCGTATATTTTTGATTTTCTCTCTCTTGGCATGGCGGCACACGAGCGGGATATTGAGAAGGCCTTGACTCAACACATCAGTCAATTCTTGCTGGAATTGGGGGCAGGATTTGCGTTTGTGGGTAAACAAGTACCATTGGAAATTGGCGGTCAAGATTTTTATCTGGACTTGTTATTTTATCACCTGAAATTACGTTGCTATTTGGTCATCGAACTTAAAGCGGGTGATTTTAAGCCGGAACATGTCGGGCAGTTGAGTTTTTATCTGTCAGCAGTAGATGATCGTTATAAAGCCGAACAGGATGCCCCCACCATTGGATTGCTGTTATGTAAAAATCGTAACAAGGTGATTGCTGAATATGCCTTGCGTGATAACAGTAAACCGATTGGCGTTTCTAAATATCAACTTGCCCAATCATTGCCCCCGAATCTAGAAGACCAACTTCCCAGTATCGAGCGGATTGAACAAGAATTACAAGGCGATTGGCTGGATGAGGAGGGTAAAGGGGGCTGATAGTTGTAAATCCTAGCTTCCGCTTTACTTCATCGAGGCTAAGTCCGTAAGTCGTAGTGAGGGTTAGTTTATCGCTCCGTACTTGGTGGATTGCTAGCGCGAATCGCCCCTATGCGAATATTGTGTACAGATTAAACCGCCGTACGGCTGTTGTAACTCAGCACGTTGAATGACTGTGTTAAACTTTCGTAAATTATTATTCCAGATGTGGAAACACTATGAATACCATCGAAATAACTAATATGAGTCTTGTGGAAAAGATGCAGTTTCGTAGTCAGCTATAGTACAGACTATCAAAGAGAAGCGGGAATCCTCAAAATAGAGTTTTTTTCAAAGAACCAAAACCCTAGCCGTAGGAGGTATTCCCG
>Ga0214181_1000322_pt1 | contig 11997 bp, 9 predicted proteins | sample TroBogEpilimnion_19_FD_153019 | JGI IMG/M metagenome (GOLD analysis project Ga0214181, IMG submission 153019) | Freshwater microbial communities from Trout Bog Lake, WI - 05NOV2007 epilimnion | ecosystem: Environmental > Aquatic > Freshwater > Lake > Epilimnion/Euphotic zone | place: Trout Bog...
CTTTAATATGCGCTGGATTGCCTCCATGGTTGCTGATGTCCATCGCGTACTTTCCCGTGGCGGTGTCTTTATGTACCCTTGGGATCAACGTGAACCTAATAAGCCCGGTAAGTTGCGTTTGATGTATGAAGCAAACCCCATGAGCTTCTTGGTAGAGCAGGCTGGTGGCGCATCAACCAATGGTAAAGAGATCATTATGGATTTACAGCCTACTGATTTACATGAGCGCGTCTCAGTGATGTTAGGGTCTAAAGAGGAAATTGATCTTTTACAACATTACCACTCATAATCAAACTGGTAATTGCCTATAGGGCGCCTAGAAAAGAAAAACCCAATCAAGCGATTGGGTTTTTTGCTAATAAAGCTCTCAAAAAGTACGAGACCCTAAGGTTGAACTTTCTCTTTGAGGTAAGCAAGGGATTCTTCTACTTGGTCAATTAAGATCAGGCAAACATCGCCTTCGGAGACTTCATCTAAGGCAGTATCAATTGCCAAGAATTCCCCATGAATCTCTTTTATCTGTTTGGCTTTAGTGGCGCCCACCAAACCTTCTTGTAAAAGTCTTAATACTTCACCATCTTCACGACCACGTTGGCAAGCATCTTGATAGAGGATGACATTATCAAATGCATTTCCTAAAATGCGCGTGAGATCACGAATATCTTCATCGCGACGATCGCCGGCACCACTCACAACGACGTGACTTTTCTTGGGTTTCATCGCAGCCACTGCACTGGTTAAGGCACGCATGGCATCGGGATTGTGACCATAGTCAGCGATGACGGTTGCGCCTTTATGTTTGAACTGATTAAAGCGACCGGGTACTGCGTTAGCGGTACTCTCAAAGCTATGTAGGCCGCGAGCAATCTTTTCTGCATCTAAGCCCAATGCCCAGGCGGCGCCAATAGCAGCCATGGCGTTTTCAATCTGGAAGCCTAGAACACCATTTTGAGTAAGTGGAATTTCGCTGACAGGGAAGCGATACATGACGCGTGCGCCTTTGGACGCAATAATATAAGCGCCATCAAAGTAGATCACTTTTTTATTCTTGGCACGATGTGCCGTAATGACAGGATGATGCTGATTTTGAGCAAAGAAGATCACGCGTCCAGAGCACTTATCACCCATCTTTGCAACCATCGGATCAGCCGCATTCAGAACGGCGGCGCCGGTAGGGGCTACGTTTTGCACAATCACGCGTTTGAGAATTGCTAAATCCTCAACGCTAGTGATGTAGTTCAACCCTAGGTGGTCACCTTCACCAATATTGGTCACTACAGCCACTTCACAGCGATCAAAACCTAGGCCTTCACGTAATAAACCGCCGCGGGCAGTCTCGAGAACAGCAGCGTCTACATCAGGATGCATTAATACATTGCGCGCACTCTTTGGACCACTGCAATCACCAGTATCGATTAGTCGGTGGTTGATATAGACGCCATCAGTGCCAGTCATGCCGACGCGTAGACCTGTTTCATTCAAGAGATGAGCAATGAGGCGTACAGTAGTTGTCTTGCCATTGGTGCCAGTAACAGCAACCACTGGAATGCGACCATCTTCACCAGCTGGGAACATCATATTAATAATGTCTTCACCAACTGGACGACCTTTGCCATAGGAAGGCTTTAAATGCATCCGCAAACCAGGCGCCGCATTGACTTCAACAATGCCGCCGCCTTGCTGCTCTAAAGGTTTGTAGATAGATTCACAAAGGATATCCACGCCGGCAATATCTAAGCCAATCATTTGCGCAGCAGCGACAGCGCTAGCAGCAACATCAGGGTGGACATCATCGGTAACATCTGTAGCGGTACCGCCGGTGCTAAGGTTGGCGTTATTGCGTAATAAAACGCGTTCACCGGTTTTAGGAACATATTGCGGTGAAAGGCCATTACTTGCCAAGTGGGCTAGGGCAATGTCATCAAAACGAATTTTTGTTAATGCAGTTGCATGACCATCGCCACGCAATGGGTTCTGATTCTCTTTTTCAACGAGCTCTGCTACCGAAAGCTTTCCATCACCAACGACTTGAGCTGGCTCACGGCGTGCTGCGGCTGACAAGCGATTGCCTACAACGAGGAGGCGATAGTCAGCGCCTGGAAGATAGCGTTCGACAATCGTTTCTCGGCCAAAGCCTTGGGTTACTACAAAACCTGCACGAACTTCTTCTTCCGTTTGGATATTGGCAACAACACCTTTACCTTGGTTACCATCTTTGGGCTTGAGAACAATTGGGCCGCCAATCTTTTGCGCTGCGCGCCAAGCATCATCGGCGGTGGTAACCACTTCCCCGATGGGTACGGAGACACCCGCAGCAGCTAAGAGGTTCTTTGTGAGCTCTTTATCTTGCGCAATGGCCTCTGCAATAGCGCTGGTGTTGCTGGTTTCTGCAGCCTGAATACGTTTTTGTTTGCTTCCCCAGCCAAACTGCACCATGCTGCCTTCAGTCATGCGGCGGTAAGGGATATTACGCTGAACAGCCGCATCCACAATTGAGCCAGTACTCGGTCCAAGGCGCACATCTTCATAGAGTGCTTCTAGTTCAGATAGGGCGGCAGCTAAATCAAAAGGTGCATCGTTGAGCGTTGCCTGGATGAGTGCAAAGCCAAAGTCAAATGCCATGCGACCAACGACTTCTTCAATGTATTCCACAACAACTTGATATACACCTTCATCCACGGTCTGCACTGTGCGGCTGAAGGTAACGGGGCAACCCGCTTGTGCCTGTAAGCCAAGTGCAGCATGTTCAAGTGCATGAGCAAGCGATAGAACTTCGGTATGACCACCGCGACGCATGCTTCCTAATTGCGGAAAGCGTTCTCGAATCTTGGTTTCAAACTGAGGGATTGCATCGATTGAACGCTCAGATGCATCGCAAGTCACAATGGCTTCTAAAGCAGTATGACGGCTCCATAGATTGGGGCCACGTAGCATACGAATACGGGTGATTTCCAATTAGGCCCCTATTGCAGTTATAGCTTCTGGCACAAAAGTTTCTGCACCAGCTTCAATGACATTGAACGGAATATCTAAAGCCCAAGCAGCAGCTATAGCAGCACCCAGATTCATGGTTTTCCATGGAGAGGCGCTACTGGATTCGGAATGACGCGGCACCGGAATGGATTTCTGATCCAGTTTGCCAGATTTCAGGGTAATTTGTTGTTTGCCAACAAGCACCACGCGACCACCATTTTGCAGATGAGTCTTCACCACCTCTGAGTCGGAGTTTTCGCTGAAGAAAATCACGTCACCATCACAGAGCTCGGCCATTTGCACGCACATAGGATCATCTGCATTTAAAACCCCTACACCAGTTGGCAACACCACGTCAATTTGAGTACGCACAACGCTAAAGACTTGATCCTCATCGTAGATCGCATACTGCGGGAAATTGGCTTGAGGATTCACGTTCAGAACAACCCCAACTTGGCAACGATCGTAGGCTAAGCCTTCAATTAGCATAGAGAGGTGATTGTTCTCGATGACCGCTGCTTCAACCGCACGATTGAGAAGGGTGCGACGGGCATTTTCCCAATTTGATGCATTGGTATTGGGAATAGCGCGGTTGCCAAAAAATAAACCTTTGCTACAAGAAAGGCCAACATACACATTTGTAAGACGCAAAAAGTGCGCAACCATTTCAGCAACGGGTGTTTTCCCGCTTTCACCGCAAATACCCACTAAAGGAACGCGGAAGTCGGCGCCGGGAGGGAAGAGGTGGTTGGCAATTTCTTTGCCAACCGGTTGTGCTTTGCCGCTTGCAGGTTTTAGATGCATTAATAAACCTGGGCCAGCATTCACTTCCACAATTGCGGCATTTTGCTCTGCAAGTGGGCGACCAATATCTTGAGCTACCAAATCAACGCCAGCAATTTCTAGACCAACAACACGGGCAGCAAGAGCAACTTGACTAGCGACATCGGGATGAATGAGGTCGGTTACATCAAAGGCTACGTTACCGTTACTTTGAATGAGAACCTTATGATCAAGAGCGGGAATGCTTTTACCAGTCAGTTGTTGACGTGCTAATTCGAGTTCAACCGCAGAGTCAATGCGAACAGGATTGAGCGGATGTTCTTCAGCAGTGCCGCGACGAGGATCAGAATTAATTTGAATCTGAATCAATTCTTGAACAGTATGTTTACCGTCACCGGTGACCCAAACAGTCTCACCTTTAGCAGCTGCAACCACTTTATTGCCGACCACCAGTAAGCGATGTTCATCACCAACAATATGACGTTCAACAAGTACTTCGCTACCTTCATCAATCGCAACCGCATAGGCCGCTTCAATTTCTTGTTGGGTGTACAAGTTGATAAAGACGCCACGGCCATGATTGCCATCAATGGGTTTCACCACTACCGGCAGGCCAATATCTTGCGCTGCTTCCCAGGCATCATCAGGGCTAGTGACGGTTCTACCCTCGGGTGTAGGAACGCCGGCGCTACGCAAAAGGCTCTTGGTTAAATCTTTATCTCTTGAAATGGTTTCAGCAATTGCGCTAGTCTGGTCCGTTTCCGCGGTCCAGATGCGACGTTGTTTGGCGCCGTACCCGAGCTGTACTAAATTGCCTTCAGATAATCGAATGGATGGAATGCCGCGCTCTTCCGCCGCATTAACGATACAAGCTGTGCTGGGTCCCAGTAACAAGTCATCACCGATATCGCGCAGCTTTTCAATGGTGTCTTGAACTAAGGCAACGCAATCTTGCTTATCTTGAGCGAGCGCTAGGTAGAGGTCACGAGCATATTTCAGGGCGGTGAGGGTAACTTCTTCATTGATTGCACTCACCATCACTTTGTAGACGCCGCGACGATCGCCATCACGTGCTTTACCGAAACCACCTGGAATACCTGCTAAGTTTTGTAGCTCCAGTGTGAGGTGCTCCATGATGTGAGCTGGCCAAGTGCCTTCTTCAACGCGCTTAAGAAAGCCACCAGTTTCCCCATAGCTGCAGCGATGCTCAACCAAGCTAGGGAGGGCTTTGACCAAGCGATCATAAAAGCCGGGAATGAGGTTGGAAGGGTAGTCTTCCAAATCCCCAATATCGATCCAAACCTCAATGACGGGGTGGTAAGTCCACATATTGGGGCCACGGAGATGCTTAACGCTCAGGATCTCGATGGATTTATCTAGTAATTGGGGCATGTATGGTGTTACGAGGGCTCGGCGCCTACCTTGGGGGGGTGGCACGCTAGACAGTCTCTCTGTTTATAGTTTTAATTAAAAATCCACAAAAATAGCAAAAATACATAAAAAGGCTTAGTTCATTAATTTAACGGTTTTCCACCCCCTAAAGTTGACAGGAGCAATAAATCTAAAAAATCTAGCTCCACTATACTTTTGAGGTTAATGAAGCCACAAACCCTACCTTTTGCTCCCGTACTGCCAAGTGATTGGCAAGTCATTCTTGAGGGCAAGGACTCTCCATTTCATAGCCCTGAAGCCCTAGAAGCAATACTGGCTTGGGTTGAGCTGGATTTAGGTGCAGATCTACGCTTTGAAAAAAGCCTCCTTTTACTGACAGAACAGGGACTGTTTTGGACCGATGGCCGGCAGTTTGAGTCTTGGCCAATAAGCGCTGGGGAGCAATTGACTCATGGAGATCATGCGGGGGTGGGTCATTTAAAGCTGGAAACACCCGATGCCCTTCAAAGAATTTGGTATTTCACCTTGGCGGTCAACCCCCAGGTTTTGCGTCTGCAATCGAGTTTCAGAAAACTCACCCGTAGCGATCAACATAGTGAGAGCGAACTGACTGAGTATGACAAACAGGTCTGCCCAGTTTGCTTAAGCCCTAAACCAGCTAACTCCGATGTTTGCCCAACTTGTGATCCTGAAGATGATCAGCCGCCTTCAACTTGGACTTTATTTAAGCTGTGGCGCTTTGCAAAGCCTTATCAAAACCAGCTACTGCTAGGATTTGTGCTGACACTGCTATCGACTGGTGCAACCTTAATTCCGCCTTACCTCACCATTCCTTTAATGGATCATGTATTGATTCCGTATGAGCGCGGTAACCCGATTGATTTTCATTTGGCTGCCACTTATTTGTTTGCATTGTTTGGTGCTGCCATCGTTGCTTGGGGTTTAGGTTGGTGGAAAACGTATTTGTTGGCTTTGGTGAGCGAGCGGATTGGTGCCGATCTTCGCAACACTACTTTTGAGCATTTACTTAAGCTCTCGCTAGAATATTTTGGAGGTAAGCGTACTGGCGACTTGATTGCCCGTATTGGTGCGGAGACCGATCGTATCTGTGTCTTCCTCTCTCTTTATGCATTGGACTTCGCGACCGATGTGCTGATGATTACTATGACTGCAGCGATCCTGGTGTCAATTGATCCTTTGCTAGCTTTAGTGACCTTAGCGCCTTTACCATTTATCGTATGGATGATTCATGTAGTGCGCGATAAATTGCGTTTTGGTTTTGAAAAGATTGATCGCATTTGGTCTGAAGTAACGAATATTTTGGCTGACACTATTCCCGGCATTCGCGTTGTGAAAGCATTTGCACAAGAAGATCGTGAACTCAAACGGTTTGTCGATTCAAACAAGATGAATCTCCAAATCAATGATCGTGTGAATCGGGTGTGGGGATTATTTTCTCCAACTGTCACTTTGCTTACTGAGACTGGTTTGTTAGTCGTGTGGGGCTTTGGTATTTGGCAGGTAGCACATCAAAAAGTCACTGTCGGCGTATTGATTGCATTCCTTGCTTACATTGGTCGTTTTTATGTACGCCTAGACTCGATGAGTCGGATCGTTTCCCATACTCAAAAGGCGGCTGCTGGCGCAAAGCGCATCTTTGATATTTTGGACCACGTATCGAGTGTTCCTGAGCCTATCAATCCTGCACCGCTGGGACCGGTAAAGGGTCGAATCTCTTTGCGAGGTGTGGGTTTTCGCTATGGCAACCGCGCAGTATCGAAGGGTATCGATTTAGATATTGCTCCCGGCGAGATGATCGGTTTAGTAGGACACAGTGGCTCAGGTAAGAGCACCTTGGTCAACTTGATTTGCCGTTTCTATGACGTTAGCTCTGGCTCGGTTGCCTTGGATGGGCGCGATATTCGCAGTATTGGCATTGCTGACTATCGCAAGTGTATTGGCCTAGTATTGCAAGAGCCCTTTTTATTCTTTGGCACGATTGCAGAGAATATTGCTTATGGCAAACCTGATGCTACCCGCGAAGAAATCATTGAAGCTGCACGTGCTGCTCACGCTCACGAATTTATCCTTCGTTTGCCGCTTGGTTATGACTCACTTGTTGGTGAGCGTGGACAATCTCTGTCTGGCGGTGAGCGTCAACGTATCTCTATTGCGCGCGCACTCTTAATCAATCCAAGCATCTTGATTTTGGATGAAGCAACATCATCAGTCGACACGACAACTGAAAAAGAAATTCAGCGTGCATTGGATAATCTGGTTAAGGGTCGTACCACCATTGCAATTGCGCACCGTCTCTCAACCCTCAGGAAGGCGGATCGCCTTGTAGTGTTAGATAAGGGTGAGATAGTCGAGATTGGTTCACACGAGCAGCTAATGGAAGCCCAAGGGGCTTACTACACCTTGTATCAGGCGCAGTTGCGTCACGCTGCTGAATTGGTAGAGGGTGGCGCCATTGGTGAGAGCCTAGAAGAAGATCAGCAAGAAAAACAAGACGAGCTGCAAGAAGAAAAACTGCAGGAGATCGCTAAAAATATTGGAGGTGGAGTATGACGCAAGTTCATCAGCAAGCCACCCATCAGCTCAAGCGTGACTCGCTTGGACGTTTAGTTTTTATTGATGCTCATGGCCACTCTCATATTGGTATATATCCAGTAAGAGCATTTCCAATTACCGCACCAGGAGCTGGAGTTGGCATCATGGATCAATCCGGTAAAGAAGTGCATTGGTATCCTGATGTTGCAGCAATTCCAAGCTCAGAGCTCAAGCTTATTGAAGAAGAGTTGGCTGCTCGTGAATTTATGCCAGTGATTGAGAAGATTACAAAAGTTTCTACTTTTGCTACTCCAAGTATTTGGGATATTGAGACTGATCGCGGACCAACTCGTATTCGCCTCAAGGGTGAAGAAGACATTCGCAGGATTGCGGGCAATACGCTATTGATTGCAGACTCTAATGGCCTCCAATTCTTGATCAAGGACTCCACCCAATTGGATAAGGTCAGTAAGAAGCTTTTAGATCGTTTCCGCTAGAATTTACCTGGAAAGCCGCTTTAGCTCAGTTGGTAGAGCAGTTCATTCGTAATGAAAAGGTCGCCAGTTCGATTCCGGCAAGCGGCACCAGCCTTCTACCTCTGAAATTCATAAATAATCAATAAAAACAATACTTTATAAAAAATTACCACCTATTTAATTAGGATAGATTCCTTGCCAATATTGCATTGCCCTGCAATATTATTAGGGTTATACTCTAGGTACTAACCCTTAAGGAGATTCAAATGACTGTTCTATTGAATATGATTAACCAGCTTTTTACTGAAAGCAAAGAAGCAGAGAAGCAAGCTTCTCACTATGATTTTGATGGCGCATACCGCGGCCTGTAATTCAAAATTGCTCAAATCAAGCCACCTACGTGAACTGACCCCCAAAAGTTGGACCTTATGTCCAACCAAGGGGGTTTTGTTTTATGAGCAAGTACAGCAAGCAGTTCAAGCTAAAGGTAGTTAAAGAGTTTCTAAAGTCAGGTGGTCTTAAGCGGGTAGGTCATTTATTTCAGATTAGTCACTCCGATGTCCGCAATTGGACTTTGGTCTATCAGGCACATGGCCATAGCGGTCTTACTCCTAGCTACCAACGTCATTCCCCGCAGTTCAAAGTCCAAGTGCTGCAGTTCATGGCCAAACACCAGGTATCGGCTAGGCCAGCTGCTGCCCACTTTGGCATTGGGAGCATGAGCACCATTTTGCAGTGGCAACGCCTCTACAATGAAGGCGGTATTACAGCCCTCACCAATCGACCGAGAGGACAACCGCCTATGTCCCAACTTAATATCAAAGCATTACTCAAAAAGCCGATCTCAGAACTCACGCCCGCAGAGCTGCGACGGCGTTTGGAGTATGCCGAAGCGGAGGCTGCCTATCTAAAAAAGTTAGAAGCCTTAGCTCAGAGCAAAGCAGTAAAAGAGAACAAGCCCAAGTAATTACTGAGTTAAGGCCGTATTACCGTTTACCAGATTTACTACTCATCGCCAAGATGGCTAAAAGCGTGTATTACTACTGGCGAGAAGCCAGTAGTAAAGCCGACCCTTATCAGGGCGCTAAAGAGCGGATTACCCAGATCTTTAATGCCCATCGGGGTCGTTATGGCTATCGGCGGGTGCATTTAGAGCTGCGCAATCAACATCAACACTTAAACCACAAGACCGTACAAAAGCTGATGACCCAGCTAGGACTTAAATCCACCGTTCGCCCCAAACGCTATCAGTCCTATAGGGGGTCTGTGGGCAAGGTAGCGCCAAACTTACTGGAACGTGACTTTGGAGCAAGTAAACCCAATCAAAAGTGGGTGACCGATGTGACCGAGTTCAATATCCGGGGCGAAAAGGTGTACCTCTCACCTATCTTAGATCTGTATAACGGGGAGATCGTCTCCTATGAGATTGCGGATCGGCCGCAGATTAGTTCAGTGATGCAGATGCTCCAAGGTGCATTTAAACGACTGGGGCTAACAGATAAGCCAATGATCCACTCAGACCAGGGCTGGCAATATCAGATGGGGCTTTATCAGGAGGCCTTAAAAGAACAAGGTCTTACTCAAAGCATGTCCAGAAAAGGGAACTGCTTAGACAACGCGGTGATGGAAAACTGGTTTGGGATCATGAAAAGCGAGTTCTTTTACCAAAAGAAGTTTGCCGATGTTCAATCATTTAAAGCGGAGCTAAAGGAATATATCCACTACTACAACCATGATCGAATCAAACAAAAGCTAAAGGGATTAAGCCCGGTTCATTACCGAACTCAATCCCTCGTGCTAACCTAACTAAACTGTCCAACTACTGGGGGTCAGTTCAAAGGGTGGCTTTTTTATGCCCAAGAATTCAGTTGTTTATTTCTTCGCAGTATTGATTCCGAGCAAGCTATACGCTCCGCAATAACCAAATACCCCAGTTAAGAAGGGAGCGATTCCAATCCAAGCCCAAGGGCCGGTGATTCCAAATCCAGCTAAACCCATCAGGGTGACGCCAACTGTCACACGAAGAACACGATCAGTATGACCAACATTGCATTTCATAAAAGCCCCTTTTAGTTACTTACTCAGTTCAGCTTAGGCTTATTTAGCAGTTTTAGCAAGGCGCTGTCTTAGTGCCTCATAAAGACATACACCACTTGCTACGGATACATTCAAACTCGACACCACACCCTGCATTGGTATGCGTACAAGCTCATCACAAGTTTCTTTTGTCAGACGACGCATACCCTCACCCTCAGCGCCCATCACAATGGCAATCGAGCCGGTGAGATCAATGTCATAAATCGATTTTGTGGCTTCGTCATCAGTACCAATCAGCCAAACTCCAGCTTCTTGCATCTCTTTCATACTGCGAACGAGATTAGTAACCGTAATCACCGGCATGACCTCAGAGGCTCCGCTTGATACTTTGCTTACTGTTGCATTGATTGAGGCAGAACGATCTTTCGGAATCACCACTGCATCTACGCCTGCTCCATCAGCAACTCGCAGACAAGCTCCGAAGTTATGGGGATCTGTTACACCATCTAAAACTAAAAACATTGGCTTTTCTTGAGCGCCCTCTACATCCTCAATCACTTCAGTAATCGTACGCGCAATGGTCATTTTTTCAGCCAAAGCAACAACACCTTGGTGACGATCATGGCCGGTTAACTTTTGCAGACGCTCTGCATCGGCTGCATGCAAACGCTCACCTAAAATTTCTTCAGCCTGTTTTAGAAAATCACCCATTCGTCTATCACGACGGCTAGGATCAAAGTAAACCGACTTCAGACTATCGGGATCAACCCGCAAACGCGCTTGAACTGCATGAAATCCCACCAATATTTTTTTCATCTTTTTACTTATTCTTTTCTTACTCTTTACTTACTTTTTATTTTCTTCTGGCCTTGGTGTTGCGTACCGGCGGCTTTGTCCCAGCCGGCTTACCAACAGATCTACCCGGCTTGCTTGTCTTACCGCTTTTGCGGCTCGCTTTACTCTTGGATTGGGTGGCGCCCAAGGTGCCGGCAGATTTAGCTGCATTCACATTGATGCCACTGGGCTTTTGAGGGGCTTTATGAGCGGGTCTACTCTTGTTTGGGGCCGCTTTCTTGTTTGGTCTACCGGTATCCGCGGCTAACAATAATTGACGACGATTGGAAGATCCACCACCTTCAGCACCAGAGCTCTTTACAAGACTAAATTCAATCTTGCGAGCATCCAAATCAACACGACTCACAAGTACATGGAGGCGATCACCTAGGCGGTAACGAATGCCGGTACGCTCGCCACGCAATTCTTGACGAGCCTCATCGTATTGGAAATAATCCCCACCCAATTCGGTAACATGAACCATTCCCTCAACAAAGAGATTCTCAAGTTGAATGAATAAACCAAAGTTAGCAACCCCAGTTACAGTGCCTGCATACTCTTGACCAAGATGATCGCGCATGTAGTAGCACTTGAGCCATGCCTCTACATCACGTGACGCCTCGTCGGCACGACGCTCATTGGACGAACAGTGCACACCCAATTGACCCCAAATAGGCAAAGCAGCATTAGCGCCTTTTGGCACTCTCGCACCTTTGGCAGGACCTGCTTTAGCATCGCTTTGGGATTTCTTGGCATTGACTGCATTCTCTCTCCCCTTGCCTTTACGAGGCAATGTGAGATTAAGAGGCACCTTGGGAGGCAGAACAGGCGTATACGGCTTTTTCTGCAGAATGGATTTGATGACACGGTGAGTCAACAAATCAGGGTAGCGGCGAATCGGGCTTGTGAAATGAGAATACGCTGGGTAAGCTAAGCCAAAGTGACCCTC
>Ga0214181_1000323_pt1 | contig 11979 bp, 10 predicted proteins | sample TroBogEpilimnion_19_FD_153019 | JGI IMG/M metagenome (GOLD analysis project Ga0214181, IMG submission 153019) | Freshwater microbial communities from Trout Bog Lake, WI - 05NOV2007 epilimnion | ecosystem: Environmental > Aquatic > Freshwater > Lake > Epilimnion/Euphotic zone | place: Trout Bog...
TTGAATTCGTTGCAGCGTTCGACGTTGATGCTTCAAAGGTCGGTAGCGACCTTTCAAAGGCAATCGAGGGTGGACAGAACAACACAATCAAGTTCGCAGATGTTCCCGCTATTGGTGTCAACGTTCTGCGTGGACCAACAATGGACGGACTCAACAAGTACTACCGCGCCTCAATCGAAGAGTCACCAGCTGAAGCTGTTGATGTAGTTAAGGCCCTTAAGGATGCGCGAGCAGAAGTACTTGTTTCATACCTTCCTGTGGGATCAGAAGACGCACAGCGTTTCTACGCACAAGCAGCTATCGATGCTGGATGTGCATTTGTTAACGCAATCCCCGTGTTCATTGCATCTGACCCGACATGGGCCAAGAAGTTCGCTGATGCTGGTGTGCCAATCATTGGTGACGACATCAAGAGCCAAGTTGGTGCAACGATTGTTCACCGCGTACTTGCTCGTCTTTTTGAAGACCGTGGCCTTTCGCTCGATCACACGTACCAACTCAACGTTGGTGGAAACATGGACTTCAAGAACATGCTCGACCGCGATCGTCTCGAGTCAAAGAAGATTTCAAAGACTCAGGCAGTTACATCACAGCTTGAAATTTCAAACATGGACGCTGACGATGTACACATCGGACCAAGTGACCACGTGCCATGGTTGAAGGACCGCAAGTGGGCCTACATCCGTATGGAAGGACGTAACTTCGGTGACGTTCCACTTAACTTGGAACTCAAGCTCGAAGTATGGGACTCACCTAACTCAGCTGGTGTGATCATTGACGCAGTTCGCTGTGCCCGTGTTGCTCTAGACCGTGGTATTGGTGGACCAATCATGGGACCATCGGCGTACTTCATGAAGTCACCACCGGTTCAGTTCCACGACGACATTGCCCACAACATGGTCAATGATTTCGCCGAGGGCGGAGAAAACCCAGTCTGGCCATAAGCCATTTACTAAAAAATCCCCTCGTCATTTTGGCGAGGGGATTTTTTATTTGTCTTGTTCGCTCCACCATTCAAGGAGTCTGACCTTCGCTTCTTGCGCGCTGATCTCTCCTTCGTCGGTGCGAATCTCCATGAGGAAGTTAAGTGCTTCGCCAACTTTTCGACTCGGTGAAATGTTGAGTATCTCCATTACCGCAACGCCGTCGAGCGCGGGGCGCTGGTTATCGATGTCTTCTTGTTCACGAAGTTCATTGATACGAATTTCGAGTTCATCCATACGCAGAGCCAGGGTTTGTGCTTTTCTCGCGTTGCGAGTTGTGCAGTCACACCTAGTCAGCTCATTAAGTGCATCCAGGAGATGACCCGCGTCTCGAACATATCTGCGAACCGCTTTATCGCTCCAACCCATTTTGTAAGTATGGAAACGAAGGTGTAGCTCCACGAGCATTGACACGTCGTCAATGACTTCTTGAGAGTATTTAAGCGCGAGCATTCGCTTGCGCGTCATTTTTGCACCAACAACTTCGTGGAACCTAAACGTGACTCCTTCACTCGTAATGTCACGAGTGTTTGGTTTTCCTATGTCGTGATAAAGCGCAGCCAGACGCAACACGAGGTTGGGCGATGTCTTATCGACCACTGCCCACGTGTGTTTGAGCACGTCTTTGTGATGGTGAATTGGGTCTTGTTCTAGCTGCAACTTCGGAAGCTCTGGAAAGAAGTGATCCGCAAGTCCGGTGCGAACAATGAAGTCCAAGCCAACTGATGGTTGCTCGGTCAACAACAAAAGGTCAATTTCGTTTCTAATCCGCTCAGCCGAGACGATTTTTATCTTCTCTGACATTTTTGTTGCCGCCGCTTCAATGCTGGCGTCAATCTTCAAATTGAAACGTGAGGCAAAACGAGCAGCACGAAGCATTCGTAGTGGGTCGTCACTAAACAAAATTTCTGGATCAATCGGTGCACGAAGCACCAGGTCATGCAGGTCGTTGAATCCATTGAAGAAGTCGAACAGTGTTTGTACTTCTGGTGTGTTGTTGTGTAGCGCAATCACATCAAGAGCGAGTGCGTTAATTGTGAAGTCGCGACGACTTAAATCTGATTCGAGCGAGTCGCCCCACTCAACAGATGGTTTGCGCGAATGATCAACGTACGCTTCAGAACGAAAGGTAGTTATCTCTGCTTTGATGCCGCTATCTTTCAGCAAACCACCAATGGTGCCAAAAGCGCGCCCTTGTTCCCAGAGTCCCGAGCACAGCGGTTCCATAAGTCGAGCAATGTCGTCGGGGCGGGCATTGGTTGTGAAGTCGATTTCAAAGTCGTCACGGCGAGGAATGTCGAGGATGCAGTCTCGTACTGAACCCCCAACGGCGTAGAGAGAGAAGCCCGCGTCATCAAAGGCACGGGCTAGTGGGGCAGAAAGCCGCGCCAGCTCATTTAGGCGCTCGTGTACTTGGTCAAAAGAATTCACTCTGAATGAAGGGTAGTAGGCGACGTGCAAAGCCGTTGAGCGAAGGTAGCCTAGTAATGCAATGTTCCACCGATTTTCGACCTGGTGGCGGGCGCTCAGCGTCGTACTCCTCAGCCTCGCGGCGGTGGCGTGGCCCTCGGCCACGCAGGCCCTGGCGACCCCTTCGTTCAGTGTTGTCCACCAAGGCAGCGTTGCTTCCCTCGCCGCCAACGGTTCGGCGCATTTCTTGCTCAGCGTTAAACAAGGTCCTTCGTCTTCAGACCTTGAGATAAAACTTTTTCCCAGAATTCTGCAACGTTCTCAAATTGCGCCAATCGTAAGTGGAGCTGGGTCACCGCTTAGTCCAGCTTCGAGCGTGAAGGTATGTGCCAAAGACGGGATCTCAACGTTCAATGTTGAAATCAGTACTCGGACTGGAAGTACGAGTGGTTCAAACTGTGCGGACTCAACCGCGCGACTGGTTCTTCAGTGCAAAGCAAGCTCATGTGATGGCGTGTATCCAGTTAGCTACTCGTTAAAGAACGGAGGCACCGAGTGGTCTCTGATTGTTGTTCGATCTTTGAGAGTTCTGCATCCACTGCAACTCAGCTGGATTCAAACAACGACCGCAACGTCGCTCAATTCATTGTCAGCAGACTCAAAGTTCCCTCGACTACCCATCACCATTGGTGCTAATTACCAAACACTCACCAACGTGAGCGCTGTTACACCGAAGATTCTGAGTGCATTTAAGTCAGCGGTCCAAAGTCCTGTTCACTCAATCATCAGTGCTCCACCGGGAAACATTGACTTTGCGGGACTCGTGGCGAATGGCCTCACCTCTCAAGCGAGCAATCAACTCGAATACACAAAGTCATTGGTGCAGGCTGGCACCGGAAGATACGTTGACACTCCAGTCCTGCTGACAGCGACACCGTCGATAGCAACGCTAGATGCCCTTGCAGGAATTGGCGTAAAAAATGTTGTCTTTTCGGAAAACGCTCTCAGCTATGCACCGTCCAGCAGTTTGCATTGGGGTGCACCATTTCATGTTCCAGGTGCCAGCGCAGTGGCTGCGCTGAGTATTGACGAGCCACTTTCAAAACTCATGATGAACAACACCATTGAGCCCGCAAGGCGGGCCGCAATTGCACTTGGCACAATTGCGTTTCTTCATTACGAGGCACCTGGGTTAACTGCACCTCGGAGTGTGGTGGTTGCGACATCTCTCGATGAACACTCGTCGCAATTTGTTTCTGAGTTCTTGTCGGGGCTAGTGCACTTCGACTTCGCAACATTGAGTCCACTCACTCCGTTATTCAATGAAAAGAATTTTGGAGCCAATGGTGCACCGTCTACACGTACCCTTGTTCCAGCGCAAGCGACTTCTTGGAGTGCACGAAATATTGCGTCGCTCAGCGAGCTCATCGGAGAAGTAGCTTCTTTCAATCAAGGAGTGGGCTCACCGATTCTTAGTAATCAACTCAGCACCCGAGTGGCAGAGTCACAAATTGTTGGATCGCCTTCGCAGCGTCAAAGTGCAATAGACACTGCTCAGAGCGCCCTAGATGCAGAGTTGCGAAAATTCTCTGTAAATCCAAGCACGATCACTCTGACTGGAACTGACGCTTCGCTTCCTATCACCTTGCTCAGCCGGGCTAATTACACAATGACTGCCGTTGTTCACCTCGTATCAAATCGTCTTACCTTCCCCAAGGGGTCAACCATTGTGACTTCACTAGATTCATCAACGAAGTCGCTGCGTGTGCCGGTCACTGATCCAAAGGGGGGAAACCTCACGCTTCAAGTGATTGTTACAACACCAAACGGACAGGTTGTACTTGCGCACAGTGCAGTACAGGTGCGAATCGCTGGAACTTCGGTGGTTGGTTATGTGATTTCGATTGGGTCACTGGCTGTTCTAGCTCTCTGGTGGATAAGAACAAGTAGACGTCGCAGAAACGAGCGAACACAGTGACCTCGGTGACATCACACAGTTCTCGCGTGTTCTCTATGGCGTCGGGAACTCTTGTGTCAAGACTTACGGGACTGCTTCGTGTGCTGGTGCTTGCGTGGGTGTTTGGATTCACTCCAATTGCTGACGCCTTCAACCTCGCAAACACCGTTCCAAACATGTTGTTTGACCTTGTGCTTGGTGGAGTCGCAAGCGCAACGTTTATTCCAGTTTTCATTGAACGCTTAAGCCTTGATGGTGAAAGAAAAGCATGGCGATCAATCTCGAGCGTCATAACCGGATCGCTCGTTGTTCTATTTAGTGCGTCAGTCCTTGCGTGGATTTTTGCTCCATGGATCATTGATGGATTCACCGCACTTAATCATCCACGTGGGCTCGGACACATTTCTAACCTTCACCAGCAACGCGCACTCGCAACCTCACTACTTCGATGGTTCATCCCACAAATATTCTTTTACGGAATAATTGGCATTGCCACCGCGCTGCTCAACATCAGAAATAAGTTTGCGCCTGGTTCGTGGGTTCCAGTTATTAATAACCTTGTCTGCATTGTCGTACTCGTGTGGTTCCACTTGGTGGATCCAACACCAACACTGTCTAACCTCAACGGCTCAGGCAACCTTGTGTGGCTAGGTCTCGGAACAACCTGTGGCGTAGTGCTGCAATTTATGTGCCTATTGCCATCACTCGCGAAGAGTGACCTGGGCCGAGTTACCTTTAACTTCAATTTTCGCGACCCAGTAGTTCGCACCGTTGCCAGACTTGGTAGTTGGACATTGCTCGTAGTTGTAGCCAATCAACTGTCGCTTTACATTGTGCTGGCTTTTGCGTTTGGTATTGGAGGTGGTGGACCGGTAAGTGCATACACCTATGGCTGGTCATTCATGCAGATGCCCTACGCCGTAATAGTTGTCTCAGTGCTTTCAGCTCTAACCCCGCAACTTTCAAAACTTGCGAGTGATAAAGACTTTGCGGGATTCGCCGAACGTTTGAGATTTGGGCTACGTCAATCGCTCGTAATCATTGTTCCATGCACAATTGGACTGGTGTTGTTATCGCAACCATTGGTTGGAGTGTTGTTAAATCACGTGCACGCAGAGCATCGCCTTCTCGCCGGTTCAGTTCTTGCTGTTCTTGGAGCTGGTCTCCCAGGATTTACTGTGTTCCAAGTATGCATTCGAGGTCTCCAGGCAATGCAGCGTGCCCGCGATGTTTTTTATCTCTACGCATTGCAAAATGGTCTCACCATCCTTCTCGCTATGTCAATTGGCCGCCATTCAATGGCCGGACTCTGTGCGAGCGTCTCAATCTCTTACAGTGCCATTGCATTGGTGGGCCTTGCGAACCTCACCAGACATCAGGTGAGCATCAGCGCAACGCTCTGGTCTAAGCATGTACTTCGCAGTGTTCTGGCCTCAGTGGCCAGTGGAATTGTGATTGCCATGGCGTACGCATCGTCAACGGCATCCAGTGGTTTTGGTCTACTCACTCGTTTTGGCGCAAGCGCCTTTCTTGGAATGTTGATGTATTTGACTTTTATTGTTATTTGGCAGCGCAACGCCGTGCGAAACCGCAAAAAAAGTGTAAGGCTAGACAAGTTCTAAAGGAGCATCATGGCAAACATTCGAATAGTCACCGACAGCGCATGCGATTTACCTCAAGACGTAGTTGAAAGACTCAACATCGATGTCGTTTCACTAAGCATTCGCTTCGGTGAAGATGAATTTACTGATCGCGTTGATCTAACGCCCGACGAATTCTGGGCCAAGTGCAAAGCATCAAAGACTCTTCCAGAAACCGCAGCTCCATCTCCTGGTGCGTTTCAGCTCGCTTACGAGCGTGCACTCAGTGCTGGATGTGACGGCGTGCTGGTTATTGCACTTTCAGAAGCTCTAAGTGCAACACATCAATCTGCAATGCTCGCAAAAGATGCAGTGGCAGAAAAAATTCCTGTTCGTGTTGTCGACTCAAAAGCTGTTTCAATGGCGCAAGGCCTACTTGCAGTTGAGATTGCGGAACTCGCAAAAACGGGAGCATCGCTCGATGAACTTGAGAAGAAGGCACTGGAGCTAACTGACAAAGTCGGTGTAGTGGCAATGCTCGACACACTCGAACACCTTCAAAAGGGTGGTCGCGTTGGTGGAGCCAAGGCCCTTATGGGACAAGTTCTCTCAATTAAGCCCCTACTAGAGCTGAAGGATGGAATTGTTTCTGAAGCGGGTCGTCAAAGAACTAAAGCGAAAGCATTAGCTGCAATTGCTGATGTTGCTCGCAACAACGCTCCTCTTCGTCGTTTGGCATTAGTGCACGGAGCATCCGATGAGGTTGAAGCTCTCACAAAACTAGTGAGCGACATAGCGACCGAATTCCCACTACTCGTGACTGACATTGGTCCAGTGGTTGGAACACACGGTGGGCCGGGGATAATTGGTCTTTGCTGGGTGCAGGCCTAGAACCCTCCCTCTCCAACTAAGTTCTTAGTGTGAGTGAAGACAAAAAAGAGCACCAACCTGACGTAGTCGATAAGGCTTTCGAAGCTTTTGATCACGTTCTTGATGTGGTCCATGACCGTATTCTTCGCCCAATCCTTGTTATTGGTCGCACCATTGCATTCGGATTCATTCTTTTGCTGGTTGCACTGGTGTTGCTCATTGTTCTCACCATTGGAATAATTCGACTACTCAATGTCTATGTCTTCGCTGGGCATGAGTGGCTTAGTTGTTTGCTGCTCGGTGGAGTACTTGTCATAACTGGTTTTATTATTTGGCGACGCCGTCGCCCCGCAAATCTAAGGAAGTAAATGTCAGAGCACACATCAGTACTAATCATCGGCTCTGGTCCCGCCGGACTCACTGCAGCTATTTACACAGCTCGTGCGCAATTGAAGCCAATTGTTATTGAAGGCGAGCCTTCGTCAACCACCGATCAGCCTGGTGGTCAGTTGATGTTGACCACAGACATCGAAAACTTCCCAGGTTTCCCTGAGGCAATCACTGGTCCAGAGCTCATGGCCAACATGCGCGCACAGGCCGCACGCTTCGGTGCTGATCTTCGTGTCACGAAGGTCCAAAAACTAGATGCAACGTCTCGTCCATTTAAGGCCTGGCTCACCGACGATGTCGAGCCCAGTATCACTGCAGATACCGTAATTCTCGCAACCGGCGCACGTTCGTTGATGATGGGTGTTCCGGGTGAAGAACGCCTACTCAGCCATGGCCTTTCAACGTGTGCCACATGTGACGGTTTCTTCTTCAGGGGACAAGACATTGCCGTGGTGGGTGGTGGCGACTCTGCCATTGAAGAAGCAACCTTTCTTACCCGCTTCGCATCAAGCGTGACATTGGTTCACCGACGCGACAGCCTTCGAGCCTCCAAGATCATGCAAGAACGTGCATTTAAGAACGAGAAGATTAAGTTCGCTTGGAATACTCAGGTCGTTGAGGTGTTGGGCGACGAGAAGGTTTCAGGCTTGAAGGTGAAAGACACGATTACTGGTGAAGAGCGAGTGCTTGATGTGACTGGTGTCTTTGTTGCTATTGGTCACATTCCAAACACCACGTTGGTGTCGGGACAAGTTGACCTCGAAGAAAACGGATACGTTCGCACCGGAATTGGCTCATTCACCAACATTGATGGCCTCTTTGCCGCTGGCGATGTGCAAGACCACGTCTACCGACAAGCAATCACCTCGGCTGGTTCTGGCTGCATTGCCGCCATTGATGCCGAGCGTTGGCTAGAAGCGCAAGGCCACTAAGGCTTCCTCGCTAAGGTGGGACATGCAACGCCTTTATTTAGGCGTTTACATTGGAGGAACACATGAGCGCGAACATCACAACACTCACTGACGCAACTTTTGCTGAAGTCATTGGATCATCAGACAAGCCTGTATTGGTCGACTTCTGGGCAGAGTGGTGCGGGCCGTGCAAAATGATTGCTCCGATTCTCGAAGAACTCGCTGTAGAACAATCCGACAAGTTCGTCATTGGAAAGCTCGATGTTGACGTCAATGTTGCGACCGCAACAAAGTTCTCAGTTATGAGCATCCCGACACTTCTTCTTTTCAAGAATGGTGAAGTTGTTGCACGTCTCGTTGGCGCAAAGCCAAAGGGTGCTTTGCTTCAAGAAATCACCGCGAACCTTTAAGTCACTCTGAATTTCGAAACCCTGCAACACGGGAACTCGGGTGAGCGAGTTCGAGAGCTTCAAGATCGTCTTCGCAACATTGGTCACGACTCGTCTAAGGACAAAGTTGGTGTGTTTGGTGACGCCACCAAGGTAAGTGTTGAGGCCTTTCAAAGGTCTAGGGGCCTTAAAATTACTGGGGAAATCGACTCAACGACGTGGTCACGTCTGATTGAAGCAGGGTGGAATCTTGGACAACGTTTGTTGTTTCACACTCACCCCAATATGCGTGGTGACGATGTTGCTCAACTGCAAGTCGAGTTGGCTCAACTTGGATTTAATCCCGGTCAGATCGATGGAATTTTTGGCCCGCTGCTCGAGAATGCACTTTGTGAGTTTCAGAACAATTTAGGAATTTCTCCGAGCGCAACTCTTACGCGCGAAACTTTAAATGAACTACGCCGCATGACAACAGCAGCTTCAGTTCGAAATCTCGTTAATGAGGCTCGAGACATAGCCGGCTTTGATCATGTTGCTAATGGCCTTCTCGTTCTCTGTGGAACAAGTCCGTTGCTCGAGATCCTGTTTGATCAAACTCGCTCGGATTTTGATGTGATCAATCTTGGAACCACTCCCCCGAGCGAAATCGCAACTCACGCCAATGCCAACAATGCTGCGGTGGTGCTCTCATTTCAACAAAATGATGAGCTCAATGGAATACACCTTCACTACTGGGCTAGCTACAAAGCGCACTCGCGACGAGGCGAGCAGCTAGCCAGCACCATTGCTACGTCGCTTTCTCGCTCACCAGCGCTGCCACGGGTTGAAGTAACTGGAATGGCTCTGCCTATTCTGCGAGAAACTCGGATGACCACACTTCAGATCGAACACGGGTCGTTAGACCTGGATGCTTTACAAGAATTCTCAAAGTCAATAATTAGGGTTTTGGACGGAATTATCCACAATTAGGCGTTTTGACTGTTTTTCTTCCCTCTGAAAACCCTTAACTCTGAAGGCTTTTAAGAGTAACCCACAGGTTCATCCACAACTTGGGGATAACTTCAACGAGAACTTTAGGTTTAAGGTTGAAGGTTATTTTGCCTGTGAAATTGCAATGTAGAGACGCTCTAGGTCATCGAGATCAGCAAAGTCAATAATGATTCGACCGTTTCTGCCCTTGAGATCAACGTGTACCCGGGTGTCAAGGTAGTCCTCTAGAAGCTTTTCAAGCTCCGCCACACTGGCGTCAGGAACTGGTCGAAGGGTTGGTCGCCCTGTTCCTGTGGTTCCAGGCTTAGCTGACGCATCGGTACCTGTTGGCTTTGTGCCCATGAGAGCCTTGATGGCTTCATCGGTTGCACGAACAGAGAGTTCATTCTTGATGATCCTGGCAACCATGGTTGCTTGAACATCGTTATCGGTCAAGGAAAGAAGGAGCTTTGCGTGACCTTCTGAAATCTGTGATCCAGCAAGGGCGGCCTGCCCGGCTTCTCCCAAGTTCAATAGTCGTAATGTGTTCGTAACATTAGTTCTACTCTTTCCAACTCGCTGCGCCACGTCATCATGGGTCAAGTGAAAGTCATCGATGAGCTGCTTATACGCCGCGGCTTCTTCTAGGGCATGAAGGTCAACACGGTGAAGGTTTTCTACGACAGCCTGCTCCAGTGAAAGACGGTCGTTCACATCATCTTGAATCAGGACTGGCATAACATCAAGTCCTGCCATCTGTGCTGCTCGCCAGCGTCGCTCGCCAGCAATCAACTCGTATGCACCTGGTTCACTTGTAATGGCCCTAACAATGATTGGCTGCAAAACACCAAGTTCTCGAACAGAGGCAGATAGAGCCTTCAAACCATCTGCGTCAAAGGTCTTTCTTGGCTGAAACTTGTTTGGGCGAATTGAGGCAACGGGAACCTTGCGAAGTGGTCCGCCAACTGCAACGCTTTCGTCTGGCGAGGTGCTTGCAGCACCCCCGTCTGGGATGAGGGCTCCGAGTCCTTTTCCTAGTCCTGGTTTTCTAGCCATTGAGAATCTCCTCTGCTAATGCTCGGTACGCTTTGGCACCCTTAGATGATGGATCAAATACGGTAATCGGCTGCCCGAATGATGGGGCCTCGGCCAAACGAACGGTTCGAGGAATGACTGACTTGCACAATTCCTCTGGAAAGGCTTTGCGGACTTCCTTGGCGACATCGGTAGACAAGGTGTTTCTTGAGTCATACATCGTGAGAACCACCTTGGTAATTCTGAGGCTCGGATTTAGGTTCTTTTGAACAAGGTCTACGATCCGAGAGAGCTGTGTAAGGCCCTCTAGGGCATAGAACTCGGCCTGTACAGGCACCATGATGTCAGTAGCAGCAGCGAAAGCATTGATCGTGATTAGGCCAAGAGAAGGTGGGCAGTCAATAAAGACGTACTCAAACTCCCCCTGAACTGATTCCAGGGCTTTTTTCAGTCTGAGCTCTCTTGAGATGACCGATGTGAGTTCTTGTTCGACTCCAGCTAGGTCAAGTGTTGCTGGCGCGACGAATAGGTTTTTAAAACCCGTAGGTTCCACAATGTCCACCATTGGAACATCATTGAGAAGCACGTCATAGACAGATCGTTCAAACTGGCGCCCATCAACGCCTAGTCCAGTGGTTGCGTTTCCCTGGGGGTCAAGGTCGACAATCAATACTCGCTTGCCTTTTTCAGCAAGCGCTGCCCCCAAAGAGGTTGTGGTGGTTGTCTTTCCGACGCCACCTTTTTGGTTGGCAACAGCGAAAATCCTCATCTTGCTGGCGTCCGCCATGAGCCTCATCCCGAGCTAGGTACATCCCGACACTGCGTCAAATACATGTCAATTCAACTAGGTTTTTTCTGCCTCGTCAAGTACCAATGTTCCACGTGGAACATATTGGCCTCAGATTGCTTAAAGAGGTCAGACCGTGTGAAGAATATTCGGGCAGTTGCCTAAGGATTCGAATGTTCCACGTGGAACATATTTTTACACTCTGGGTTCAGATGGAACAATGTTCCACGTGGAACATCTAGAAGAGTGGTTTCTTTCCTGGCACTCCAACTTCACGTGGATACGAAGAAAGAGTTGCTTTGGTTTTAATCAGGATTTGATAGGCAGAACCGTGGCGGACTCGTCCTTTTGCCTCTAGACCGAGCTTGGCTAGGCCTTCTTTGTTCCAGCGGCCGGTTTCTGTGTCATCTGGTGGCTCTGAAACAATCATCATTCCACCAACCTTTAGGAATCGAACGCCACACTCGGCCGTAACAGCTGGGGGGCCGAAAGATCTAGCGGTTACTAGGTCGAATGCTGAGTCCAGGTCTGGGTCCCAGGCAAGATCTTCTGCTCTAGCGGTAAGAACTTCCCCACCCTCTGGGGCGCCTTCCCATTCCAGAACTTCTCGAAGAAACGCCATACGTTTTTCCATGGAATCTGTAAATACGGCCCTTTGTTGCCACCTTTGTAGCAGCACTAGTCCTGGAAGTCCTCCA
>Ga0214181_1000333_pt1 | contig 11682 bp, 13 predicted proteins | sample TroBogEpilimnion_19_FD_153019 | JGI IMG/M metagenome (GOLD analysis project Ga0214181, IMG submission 153019) | Freshwater microbial communities from Trout Bog Lake, WI - 05NOV2007 epilimnion | ecosystem: Environmental > Aquatic > Freshwater > Lake > Epilimnion/Euphotic zone | place: Trout Bog...
CGGTAAGGCTTTGTGACGTAGTCAGCAGCGCCAATTTCGAGTCCAAGAACGATGTCGAGTTCTTCAGTCCGCGCAGAAACCATAATCACAGGAATTTTTTTGGTTTCACAAATTTCGCGACACAGATCTAACCCTGATCCGTCTGGAAGCATCACGTCGAGCAACACGAGATCCGGGCGGGTCGTCTCTATTAGGGATCTCGCCTCAGCGAGGTTCATTGCAGAAACAACAACAAAGCCTTCAACAGTGAGTCCAACCTTGAGCGCTTCTTGATAGCTCTCCTCGTCCTCGACTACAAGGACGACACTGCGTCCTTCGGGATCAACCATTGCGACCAAAACTTATCCAGTCTGAAGGGACTACGCGAAGTGCGGCACGTCTCAATGTCGGGGAGGTTGACGGAGTCTGAGCGTGTGCCACGCGTATATAAGGTAATGAGCAAGAGTTATCCCAGTGTGAAAGAAGCGTAATCAGATGGGAGAAATTGAATGAATCTTTAAATAAAGTTATTCGGAACTTTCACGAATCGTTGCAACGATACGAAGCGCTTCGGCCATTCCTTGGGCAAAGCCATTCTCGTATTCATCCTGACGAGCAGTTGAGAGCTTGATGTGATGTTGGGCCTCGCTTTGAAGTTTGTAGAAAGCTTCATCGATTTTCTTGCTCATAACAGCCTTTCTCGCTGCCCCCAGGTTATTACTCAATTCAGTCAGGAGAACAACACCTATGTAATTATGCCAATTGTGAACTGCGGGGGATATAATTTATTCAGCGCTACGAAACCCCTTATTTTGCAGGCGATTCTCTGCTGGGCCATGTTTACACAGTTAGCCAAGATTTCACTTGAAAGAGCAGAGCACTTCACTTTGCGTTTACTTCCGCACCGTATGTTGGACATTGGTTTAGCGCAAATTATTGCTAAATAATTGAAACTAAATCATCAACTAATCACTTTTCTTTAGGAGGAAAGCAAAATAATGAAGAAGACTCTTCGCAGAAACCTAGGAGTTGCTATTGCAACAATCGGGCTTCTTTCAACAATGGCTGTAACAGTCGCTAACGCCGCAACGCTTACTGGTGACCTTACATTCACATCTACAGATGGATTAGCCGCCGCCGCTTCATCAATCAACATGGGTGGCTCAAGCTTCGACGAGCCATTCTTCAACGCCGCTATTCCTGTCTACATGTCTCAGGCTGCAAAGAAGTCAGGTTCAAGCGCTCCAACTGGGCTGGCTCTCTACTCTCCAACTGGTTCAACAACTGGTAAGAAGAACGTTGTAGCTGGCACTTACCAAGTTGGTGCTTCAGACGTTCCAATGGGAACAGTTAACCAGGCAACTGGAAGCAGCCTCGACTCATCAATCATCACTGGTGCAGGTCCATCAACAACACTAAGCAACTACGTACAGATCCCTGTAGTTCTTGGTGGTGTTGGACTTATGTACAACCTGCCAACAGTGCAGAAGGCATTTCCAAAGAACCCAGTGATCCTTAATGCTGCAACTCTTGCTGGTATCTACGACGGTTCAATCACATCATGGAACAACTCGGCAATTTGTGCCATCAACCCTAAGATTGTGAATGTAACGAAGAACAAGGCTGGAAAAGTTACATCGTCAAAATGTGCACTTCCAAACATCCCAATCGTTCCAGTATTCCGTGCTGATGGTTCAGGCACAAGCTACATTTTCATGGACTACTTGAAGTCAGCTGCATCTACAAGTTTTGCAATTACTTCTGGTTCAGGAAACTCATCTAACAAGGCCGTTGGAACTCAGATCTTCCCTAACACCACGTTCAACCAGGGACAGGTTCCTACTGCTGGTCTTGGTGCTCAGAAGAACGCTGGAGTTGCTGGTGATGTTGAGCAGACAGTCGGTGCAATTGGATACGTTGAGTACTCATACATCCTTCTTCAGCACACACTTCCAGCTGCACAGCTGATCAATGCTGCCGGGAAAGTTGTTTCATTGAATGCTGCAAACGTTGCTACTGACGCTGCAAACTTCTCAACGACACCACCATCTGAAGGAACTGACGGAGTTGTGAAGAACTTCTCAATCGTTAACGGTTCAGGTGCAAGTGCTTACCCAATCGCTGGTTACAGTTGGGCAATTGTTCCGCAGGACTTCAAGACACTCAACGCTGGTTCGCAAGCTGCAGAAACACTTGTAGCTATGTTCCTCGACTGGGCAACTCAGTCTGGCTCAACATCTGGTCAGAATGTTGCGCAGCAGCAGGGGTATGTTCCACTCCCAAGCTACGTACGCACACTTGCTGCTTCGCAAATTGCACAGTTGACGTACAACGGTACGAAGATTGTTCTTAACTAAAGAATCGATTTAAAACTTAAAATGCAGACGAAAGAACCTGGACTTCATGGTTCATCAGAAGTGGCCGAGAGAGTTTCTCACTCGGCCACTTCTGATCGTCCGTACAAAATTGTTCTAAAGGGCGCAGCTTTCTTTTTTGGGGCTGTAGTTCTTATCTTTGTTTGGAGTGTTTTACACGCAGCCTGGCCGGCACTGAAGCAAAATGGATACCACCTAATTACTGGCACGTCTTGGGTCGCGGGTGGAAATGGTCCATTTGGTGCCTTCTCACTAATCCTTGACACACTTATCACCACCCTGATCGCTCTTCTTATTGCGGTTCCGATTGGCATTTCATCGGCACTTGCACTCCTTTTCCTTGTTCCCCCAAAATTCAGAACCCTAGGTGCCTCGCTCGTCGAACTTCTCGCCGCTGTTCCTTCCGTGGTGTACGGCCTTTGGGGTCTTTGGTACTTAACGCCTTGGCTCTCACACACTGTGCAACCATTCCTCGCTGGCCTCACTGGAAGCAACTTCCCATTCAATGGCCCACAAGAAGGCTTCAGCCTTCTCTTGGCGGGCATTGTTCTTTCGGTCATGATTCTTCCAACGATTGTTGCAATCTCTCGAGATGTAATTTCAGTTGTGCCTGCTGACCTCATCGAAGGTGGGCTTTCCCTTGGCGCCACACGAAGTCAGGTTTTCACAAAAGTTATTCTTCCAACGTCAAAGATAGGCATTATGGGGGCAATTGTTCTCGGTGCCGGTCGAGCCCTCGGTGAGACAATCGCTGTTGCAATGGTCATTGGGTCAAACATTCAAATGCCACACTCACTCTTCTCAACTGGCGGAACACTTGCATCAACCATTGCGACTGAGTTCGGAGATGCCAGCGGGAACACTGGTGCTGCGCTAGCAGCGTTAGCGCTTATTTTGATGCTTATCACGGCGAGCGTTAACGCCTTCGCCCGCGTACTTACCAATCGTGCAAAGGCATCGGCATGACCGATCTTCTGACTCAACTTCCACCTGATCCAATTTATGATCGTCGCAAGCAGATTCAAGAACGAGCTGCCGCAACGATTAGACGCCGTACTTTTCTTTCTCGCACCTACATTGCGACTCTCATGGGGTGTTTCATCCTGGCACTGATCCCACTTGGTTCAGTTATCTACGCATTGATTAATAAGGGAATCGCCGCAGTTAGCTGGACGTTTCTAACTGCGCTTCCTACCCAGCCAAACTTGGTTCAGCAAGACGCCATTGGTGGAATTGGTAATGCAATTTTAGGTACAATCGTTATCGACCTACTCGCGGGGTTCGTGGCTGTTCCAATTGGTGTTCTGCTTGGCCTTTATTTATCCGAGGCGACGTCGCGTGTTGCAAACATCCTTCGTGCCATTACAGAAATCATGACGGGTCTCCCATCCATTCTTCTTGGCGTTTTTGCATACGAATATGTAGTGGTTCCCATGAAGCAGTTCTCCGGACTCGCTGGGGTGGTTGCACTTGGAGTTCTGATGGTTCCCGTTATTGCCAAGTCCAGTGAAATTTCCTTTAGAGGGGTTCCATCGACGCTGAGAGAAGCCGGCCTGGCCTTAGGAGCACGCGACTCTAAGATTGCCAAGTCGGTTACTTTGCCGGTGGCCGCTCCTGGTGTAATTACCGGAGTGCTCCTTTCGTTAGCTCGTGCCATGGGAGAAACTGCCCCAATTTTGCTCGTTGTCGGTGCTTCTGGAGTGTGGGATTTCAACCCCCTCCACCCAATGTCGGCACTCCCACTTCTTACGTACAATTACTCAGGGTCGCAGTACCCTAGCCAGCGTGCCGCAGCTTGGGGTGTTGCATTAGCGCTTGTAACAATGATCTTGATTTTAAGTCTCACTGCTCGAATAGTTTCTGCTCGAATGAGAAGGGAAAAGCGCTAATGGAAGTTGTAACAACAAAGACAGAGGTCACCACGAACATGGCAACTACTAAAAATAAAATTGCGATGCAACTCAAGGATGTATCCGTGGCGTTCAGTGGTCGCACTGCCGTTCGCGACGTGACGTTTGACGTCGAGGAAAAAAAGGTCACGTCACTAATTGGGCCTTCAGGCTCAGGTAAGACAACGTTGCTCCGATCACTTAACCGTTTGCACGACCTCACCAAGGGTGCCGTAGTTGAGGGGCAAATCCTTCTTGGTGATACCGATGTCTACAACGACAAGCTTCCGACCACACTGCTTCGTAGCCGAATTGGAATGGTTTTTCAGCGTCCGAACCCATTTCCAACAATGTCTATCTACGACAATGTTGTTTCTGGACTTCGCTTTAACGGAATTAAGAAGAAGTCACTACTCGACGAAGCTGTTGAATCCTCATTGATTGCTGCCGCTCTTTGGGACAGCGTAAAGGGTCGTCTAAAGAACGGTGGCACCACACTTTCAGGTGGAGAGCAACAGCGTCTTTGTATTGCGCGTGCGCTTGCAGTGGAGCCTGAAATCCTTCTGATGGACGAGCCAACATCGTCGCTTGACCCAATTTCAACCAAGGCTATTGAAGACCTCATGGGAGAACTCAAGAATCGAGTCACAATTGTGATTGTTACTCACAACATGCAACAAGCTGCACGCGTCTCAGACAACTGTGCCTTCTTGTTGATGGGTGATGACCGAGCTGGTGAGCTTATTGAGTTTGCTGAGACAACAAAAATCTTTAATAACCCTTCAGATCCACGAACCCTTGACTACATCCAGGGACGCTTCGGCTGATTTAGAAGTAAGAAGTTCTATCCGTGTTCGCCAAATTGGAACACTTCCATCAAGATTTAGTCATAGTCATTTAACCTGCATCTCCTACATTGAAGGTAGTTCTTTACCTAATAGGAGAAAACATGGTTATTGCATACTTCATCGGAATTCTCTTCACACTCGCCGCTACGGCTGTGGTGTTGCCACTTCTTTTGGCCGGCCACCTCGGTCACGAGGAACACAAGAAGCAAATTCACCACTTTCACTTCACCGACAAGTTGCGCATTGCTGAAGCAAAATTACAGCAACCGGTGGAATCGTTAATAAAGTGCGGAGACTGTGGTAGCCACTCCGCAACGATGGAACTTATTTCAGAGAGCGTTGCGTAACTAGCTGTTTTGTATTTGCTCTAACAGGGCAAGTACTCGTTCTTCAATTTCGTCTCGAATAGGTCGAACCGAGTCAACCCCTTTACCCGCTGGGTCTTCAAGCGCCCAGTCAAGGTAGGAGACTCCAGGGAAGAATGGGCACTCGTCGCCACATCCCATAGTGATTACGTAGTCTGATCCCATTACGATTTCACTTTCAAGAATCTTCGGCTTCGCACCCATGGCCAGAAGGTCTATTCCCTTTTCTTGCATGGCTTCAATCACCGCTGGGTTGATACTGCCAGCCGGGGCTGTGCCTGCTGAGCGGACGCTCACAGCCCCTTTTGAGTGGTGAATAAGGAAGGCGGCAGCCATCTGACTACGGCCAGCGTTATGGACACAGACAAAGAGAACTTCGGGCTTAGGCACTGATTGTTTTCTCTGGGAACAAAAACTTGACGAAAACTACGGCAATTACGCCACCAATAATTTGAGCTAAAACGAACGCCGGTACTGATGATGGGGCGATGCCAGCGAATGAGTTTGAGAGCATTCGACCAACAGAAATAGCTGGATTAGCGAAACTTGTGGAGCTGGTGAAGAAGTACGCAGCACCGATGTAACTAGCAACTGATCCAGCAATCTTTTGCTCACCGCCATTTTTCGAGAGAGCAAAAATAACGAGGATCAAGCCTACGGTGGCAATTGTTTCAGAAAGTAGATGTGGAGTTGTCGCGCGGTGGTGGGTTGATAACTGAAAAAGCGGAAGGGCGAACATTGCATTCGCTGCGAGCGCACCAAGTGCACAACCCGCAACCTGCGCCGGCAGGTAAGCGAGAGCACGATTAAGGGTGTTCTTGCCTAAGGCAATATCGGCGAACGAAACAATCGGATTGAAATGTGCCCCAGAGATTGGTCCGAAAACATTAATGAGTACATAAAGCCCTGCAACTGTTGCGGCAGTGTTTTCTAGAAGTTGCAACCCTATTTGATTTGGGGACAATTGCTGTGCTGCAATTCCAGAACCAATCACAATTGCCGCGAGAAGTCCACTACCAATGAATTCAGCACTGAGTTCACGAACTTGTTTCATAATGCAAGCCTACTCACTAGTGTTTAAAGCAATCAGGAGAGCCAATGCCACAAATTACATCGAACTTTTTGTTTAACAATCAAGCAGGAGAAGCTGCTGAGTTTTACACTCGCATTTTTCCGAATTCTAAAATAACTGGACAGGACTTTTACGGGGAGGAATCACCGCTCCCAGCAGGAACAGTCCTTGCTTCAAACTTTCTCCTTGATGGACAAGAGTTCACCGCAATCAATTGTGGTCAAACTTTTGAATTTAATGAATCGCTTTCATTCAGGGTTGTCTGCCATGGTCAAAAAGAGGTCGACTATTACTGGAATGCACTGACTGAAGGTGGGAGTGAAGGTCAGTGCGGATGGCTGAAAGACAAATTCGGTGTTTCTTGGCAAGTGACCCCTGTGGAGATGGGGGAATACTTAGGCAACTCTGATCCACAAAAAGCTGGTCGTGCCATGCAGGCAATGATGAGGATGAAAAAAATTGATCTAGCTGTGTTTCAAGCAGCCATTGAAGCTGAATGAACTAAGCAGATTGCTGAGAGGCGAATTTGTCTTTGCAGCCATCACAGCAGAAATAGTACGTTTCGTCGCCAAGTTCCAACACAGCTGAGGCGGTGCTAACTGCTACTTGCATCCCGCAAATAGGGTCCTTGGCGAATGATTCTGATGCAGGACGGCGTTGCCCCACTTTGTAGATTGCGTACACAGCAATCAAAACCAGAAGCGCTACTGCGTTCAGCCAAGTCGTTCTGTTATTCGCAAAATGATCCTGCATGTGCCCCATTGACATTCTGACCGGAACAGCATTAAGCGCATTAAATAATGCTTGAGTAATCAGTCCACTCAAACTCATAACAAACCAGAAAACCAGTACAAGGCGTACGGTGATTTTGGCGCCGAAGAACTTCTTGTAGATAAGTATCAATGGGATGGTGAGCAGGTCAGCGAAAATAAATGAAATAGTGCCACCAAATGAAATGCCTTTGTTCCAGAGTGCTGCTGCGAGGGGAATGTTCCCAACCGAGCAAACAAAACTGAATGCAGAAATTATCGGACCAATCAATGCGTTCTCTATCGCAGCTAGTACTCCACCTTTGGCGATAAAGAAAGCGTTCCAAAAACTGACCGGAATGAGCTTGTCAAAGAATCCCGCTACTACGAATCCACCAACCAGCTCAAAGCGCAGCATCATCAAGTCACCCATGGTGAACCCGGTGGCGTCGAAAAGTGTTGGCTTTGCGGTACTGCTCACGACAGATTTCTTAGAAGTGTTTCGCAGCTCTTGCGTCTTAGAAGTAGGCACTGCCAGGGGAAGGAAAATGGCAAGAAGAACAATCATCACTACGCCACCAAAGAGCTCGGCAACAGCGAACTCCCATCCGAGTAGCGCCCAGATGGCGAGTCCTAGATCGAAGACCAGATTTGTGCTGGCGAACATGAAGACCATTGAAGTGGTGAAGTCGGCACCCTTATCAAACAGGCTCTTGGCAATGGAGCTTGCTGCGTACGAACAGCTTGAGCTGATTGCACCGAGAAAACCTGCTCGAGTGACAGATGCTGGATTGTGTTTTCCAAGTTTTTCAACAATGAGCAGATTCGATCCGAAGGCTTGAATCAATCCTGAGATTGAGAAACCAATAACTAAAGCCCAGAACGTTGCGTAGAGCATCCACCAACTGTCAAGCAGCGAGGACTGGAGAGAATGCATTTTTGTTGGCTAGCCCTTTAGCGCAGAAAAAGGGACTCCCCAGTACGTCACTGGCCAGAGACCTTCACGGTCGGCAAGCTTGCCCGGATCACCGAAGCAGTCGACTTTGATGAACTTGCATGTTTCAAAAAGTGGAATGCCAATCTCGGTGAATACCGGTCCCTTGGCATGGGCAATAACTGCATCTACAGATTCATACGCCTCGTAGAGACGTGCAGTCTTGGCTTCTTCGTCGATGTACCAGTCATAGAGCAATGTGCCAGGTTCAGTTCGACTGAATTCCACACACTTTGTTGCGATCTCTTTAAATCGCACAATGTCAGTTACTTCAATTTCAATTACAAATCGGAGCTGTTCGTTGTCACGTGTCATGATTCAAACCTTATCTTTTATGCATCTTCATGTCACTTCAGGCCTCTGGCTTAAGAACACCAAGCGGGAGCTTGCTTGCTACCTTTAGAACATGGTGAGACTCGAAGGCAAAGTCGCAATTGTCACAGGAGCGGGCAGAGGGCTCGGTAGAGCGCATGCTGTCGCGCTTGCTCGGGCAGGTGCAAAAGTAATCGTTAATGACTTCAGCGCAGGGCTTGATGGCTTGCCTGATGGATCGAATCAAGCAGACAATGTTGTAAATGAACTGCGCGCAACTGGTGCAGAAGCATTTGCAAATTACGCAAGTGTTGCTGACTGGCATGGCGCGAAGAGCATGGTTGATGATGCACTCGCTCACTTTGGTCAACTTGACATTGTGGTGAACAATGCGGGCATCAACAGATCAAAGCGACTGGCTGATTTGAGCGAGCAAGACGTTGACGCAGAAATTGGTGTGCACTTAAAAGGCACAATTGCGCTCAGCCACTTCGCTGCAGCTCATTGGACCCAAGTAGGTCCACGAGCTGGAAGAGCAATTGTTAATACATCCTCATCGGCGGGACTGCATCCAGCTCAAGGTGGAGGAGTATACGGAGCAGCGAAATCTGGCATCGCTGCAATCACCGTGAGCCACGCCCAAGATCTCTCAGAACTTGGAGTTCGAGTCAATGCCATTGTCCCTTGCGCACGCACAAGGATGGTCGAAGCTTCTCCGGGCGTTCTTCGCATGATGCCTGAGTCAGACACTGACTTTGATCGTCATGCACCAGAACACGTTTCACCGTTAGTTGTTTATCTAGCGAGCAATGACAACCGATTTACTGGTCGTGTATTTGGGATTGAAGGACCAGACCTCGTCCTTTACACACCTTTCAGTGCTGACCAACAGTTCCAAGTTGAAGAGGCCTGGAGCGCCGAGGAAATTGCGTTGCAACTTTCTGAAGTCGAACAAAGAGTGCCAGTCCGAGCTTTCATCCCAAATGGTGTGATTGATCAATACGTACCCTCAGGGCGAACCCTGAAGGACTTAGGACAAATCGAAAGTTAGTGTTTTTCTTTAAACAGACTTCCTAAATGTGTGTGCTTGAAGTCTGAATCGTACTTAAGTCCGTATCCAGCCATACGGTCAAAGCCAACGTGGCCAAGCCAAATAAGTCCAATCGCCAAGCAGAGTGTGTGATGCCACCCATAAAGGCAGAGAAGTGACGGCAGAAAATAACTGTGCCCAGCGTTGTAGAAGAAAGCGCCAAGCTTTGTACTTCGGATATAGCCAATCATAAAAATGTCTGGCACAAAGAGAAGAGCTGGGTAAATCCACCAGTGCTGGTTGGTGAGGCTGAAAAGAATGATGGATGCAATGAAGAGAACTGCTCCATCAACCCGGAGCCAAATCTTTGGCCGGCCCTCAACGAACCCTTCTTGCATCACTTCACCAGATTACTTGAGACTAAATAATCTGCTGTCTCAAGCACCGACTGCTTTGCTGGAATGAAATTAATTCCAAGAACCGATTGTGCTTTAGCCGAGCTGACTTGGGTCGTGTCACCAAGTGAAGGTAGGGCAGCCTTTATCTCCTTATCAAAAAGTGCAAGTATCCGCACCAGAAAGTTTGGTGCCTGAAGAGTCTTTATTTTTCGCTCAGGGTGTGCAGCCTTCAATGTCTTAGCGATCTCTACAAATGACATGCTTCCAGAGTTACCAATGAAACGCTCTCCCTTGGCAGCGTCCATGTCGATTGCTTTGACATGCATGCGTGCAATGTCTTTCACGTCAACAATTGACATGTGAAGATCAGGCAACATCGGATCCTTGGCCTTTAGGACACGTTCAATCAATGAGACTGACGATGCAAAATTTGAGTCAAGTGGTGCACCTAGAACTAAAACTGGATTGATTGTGGTGAGTTCAATCTCTGGTGCCTCTGTCTTAATGTAGTTCCAAGCGGCCTGCTCTGCGAGTGTCTTTGATTTTGTGTAAGCCACGCTTCCAGCTGGGTGATTGACGTCAGACCAGACAGTCTCATCAAAGGCTGTTTTGCCAGCGGGCAGATCAGTCCCCGCGACAGCGGCAGTTGAAGAGGTAAGCACGACGCGCTTAACTCCCATTTCGTGCGCAGCCCTCAGTGCACGAAGTGTTCCACCAACTGCTGGCTTAATTAGGTCGTTCTCATCTTTTGGTGACGCAATGGGAAATGGAGAGGCGGTGTGCATAAGAACATCCATGCCACGTAGTGCGTCTTGCCATCCAGCATCGCTTTCAAGGTCGAGCACGACGAATGACAATTGAGTACTTAGATCAATGTCACTCTTCACGTGGGCCGCAATTGCTTTTCGGACCTCTTCGGCTTTCTTGTCACTTCGCACTGAAGCGCGAACCGTGTATCCACTGTTTAATAAGTCGAGTGTGATGTGCTTGCCAATGTAACCACTGGCACCTGTAATTAGAACTCGTTTCATTACTCAACTGTAATGGAATTGTCTAGTTTTTTCTGGCCTGGAGGGTGTAAGAAACCGGAAGTCGTTCAGGGTTTTCGCGGAGTCGAAATTCGCCTTGACCAATGTCATCCATTGCCTCGCCGAGTGCTCGGTATGGCACACTGTCGTGCTCTTCAAAGGCAGTGATTGTCATGCCTTCATTGATGAGCGCCGTAATAATCTCTCCGAGTCCGTGGTTGAAGCTGATTGACTCAGGTGAAGAGACCGCGCCTTCATGGTCAACGTAGGACTTCTCCTCTACAAAACTTAAACCCTCTGATTCGAAGTAGTTGTATTCGAGCGACAACAATCCATCTATCCGTTCATAACTGAGCGCCCATAGAACAGGATGGCCCTCACGAATGAAGAGTCGCCCTCCGGGACGAAGAAGTGATGACACGACCTTGGCCCAGTTTTTGATTTCCGGCAACCAACACAGTGCTCCAATGCCGGTGTAGACCATGTCGTATTTTCTGTTCTCCAGAGCACTCACGGCGTCATCAACAGTTGACTCAACAAATGTTGCTTCAATGCCGAGTTCGCTAGCAAGATTCTTCGCAGCTGAAAGTGCGTTGGGAGAAAAGTCAACTCCGGTTATTGACTTCGCTCCTAATCGAGCAAG
>Ga0214181_1000334_pt1 | contig 11662 bp, 11 predicted proteins | sample TroBogEpilimnion_19_FD_153019 | JGI IMG/M metagenome (GOLD analysis project Ga0214181, IMG submission 153019) | Freshwater microbial communities from Trout Bog Lake, WI - 05NOV2007 epilimnion | ecosystem: Environmental > Aquatic > Freshwater > Lake > Epilimnion/Euphotic zone | place: Trout Bog...
ATTTTTACTAAGTTGCGACGCCACCTTTGCAACAGCTTCTGCACTCACCCAGCCCTGACGATAAGCAATCTCTTCGGGACAAGCCACCATGAGTCCTTGACGTTTTTGTAAGGTGGCAATAAATCCTGCTGCATCTAACAAAGAATCATGCGTACCAGTATCGAGCCAAGCAAACCCACGCCCCATAATTTCGACACTCAACTCTTGCTTCTCTAAATAGACGCGATTGACATCGGTGATTTCTAATTCACCGCGGGCGCTAGGCTTGATTGCAGCAGCAATATCGCAGACTTGATTATCGTAAAAATAGAGGCCAGTAACAGCGTAATTACTTCTGGGCTTCAGTGGCTTTTCTTCAATCGAGAGGGCTTTGTAGGTCTGATCAAACTCCACTACACCATAACGCTCAGGGTCATTGACGTGATAAGCAAACACGGTTGCGCCACTGGTGCGCTCATTGGCACTATCTAACTGATCCACTAATTCATGGCCATAGAAAATATTGTCGCCCAACACTAAAGCGCTGGGATGTCCATTAATGAAATGCTTGCCTAAAGTAAAGGCTTGCGCCAATCCGTCTGGTGAGGGTTGAACACAATACTCAATGTTTAAGCCCCACTGCGACCCATCGCCTAATAGCTCAGAAAAGCGGGGTGTATCGTGCGGCGTGGAAATCAATAAGATATCTCGAATGCCAGCCAGCATCAGGGTGCTGAGTGGGTAATAAACCATGGGCTTGTCGTAAACCGGCATGAGCTGTTTAGATACTGCTTGAGTCACTGGATACAAACGCGTACCCGAACCTCCAGCCAAAATGATGCCTTTTCGCTTTAAGCTCATTACTTACCCTTCATCAATCTATTCAATTATTTCGTACTCAAATCTAAGACGTACTTTTGTACCATCTTGCGCCATTCAGGGAAGGTGTTGCTCTGGCCCTCATCATTATAAGAGTTTGAAGGATTTTCTCTCATAGGCAACAAGATAGAGCACAGCTTTTGCGTTGCCATCCTCGAATTTTGAGGTCTTGGAGCAGGCAGTGGGTACTCAATCGCGGGAATCGGTTTGACCGCCTCTGGTTTAAGCTTCAGGACCATGCCAGCCTCGATCGCGCTATGAAGGACTTGAGTTGCCAAACCATACCAAGTTGTTTCACCTGCAGGAACCGCATGGTAAATACCCGACGGAAAGGTCTTGATCTGTGAATGCGCATCTAAAACAAGCTCTAAGCTAATACAGGCTAACCAAGCGGCGCTAGTGGGTACACCATATTGATCATTGATCACTTTGAGCTCTTCACGCTCTTTAGCTAAGCGCAAAATCGTACGGATGAAATTACCACCATCACCATATACCCAGCTGGTTCGCAAAATAGCGTACTGCCCTGCTGGGCTACTCTCAAATACTTTTTGAATCGCTACTTCACCGGCCCGCTTACTCTTACCGTAGACCCCCAGAGGATTGCAGACATCATCTTCGAGATAAAAGCCTAACTTACTGCCATCAAATACATAATCAGTTGAGTAATGCAGAAAGGTAGCCTTATGTTTAGCGGCATACTGAGCCATCAATTCAGGAGCGTGGGCATTGACCGCATATGCTGACTCAGTATCAGTCTCAGCCTGATCCACTGCTGTGTAAGCCGCCGCATTAATGATGAGCTGCGCTTGCGATTGCTCTAATACCTGCGTCATTGCCAATGGATCAGTCAGATCGCATTCAGTGCGACCAACATACTTCACGTCCAAGTCTTTGCGTGCGCTCAGTAAGGCATGAAAAGCTTTACCCAGCTGGCCACCCGCTCCGAATACGAGAACTTTCATTCGATTATTGATATTGTTTTTGCAACCAGTCGCGGTAAGAGCCACTCACGACTCCCTCAACCCATACTGGATTATTCAAATACCATTGCACTGTTTTCCGAATACCGGTATCAAAGGTTTCCGCTGGGCGCCAGCCTAGCTCTCGCTCCACTTTACTAGCATCAATAGCATAACGACGATCATGGCCTGGGCGGTCTTTAACAAAGGTGATCTGTTCAGCATACGACTTGCCATCAGCGCGAGGCTTCAGCTCATCCAGAATTTGACAGATCGTCTTCACCACTTCGATATTGGGTTTTTCGTTCCAGCCACCGATGTTATAGGTCTCACCCAACTTACCTTTAGCTAAAACCTCGCGGATTGCTGAACAATGATCTCCGACATACAACCAGTCACGAATTTGTTGACCATCGCCATAAATCGGTAAAGGCTTTCCTGCGAGTGCGTTGAGAATGACTAGGGGAATCAACTTCTCTGGAAAGTGATAGGGGCCATAGTTATTAGAGCAATTGGTAGTCACCACTGGGAAGCCATAGGTATGAAACCAAGCTCGTACCAAATGATCGGAAGCAGCTTTAGAAGCTGAGTAAGGACTATTGGGCTCGTAGGGATTGGTTTCAGTAAATGCGGGATCTGTTAACGAGAGTGAGCCATAGACCTCATCGGTTGAGACATGATGAAAACGAAATTGTTCTTGAGCTTGTTTCTCTAGCTTGTTCCAATATTCACGGGCACATTCCAGCAAATTAAAGCTACCCAGAATATTGGTCTGAATGAATGCTGCTGGTCCATGAATCGAGCGATCCACATGACTCTCTGCCGCAAAATTCACAATCGCACGTGGCCGATACTGTTCTAATAGTTTTGCAAGCAAGCTCTTATCGCCAATATCACCATGAATGAAAATATGACGGGGATCTGCTTTAAGAGAATCGAGAGTTGCTAAATTACCTGCATAGGTCAATTTATCTAAATTGATAATGCCTTCAGCACTTGGATTGGACAGCCAGTCTAAGACAAAATTACCACCAATAAAGCCCGCACCACCGGTTACTAAAATCATACAAAGCCTTAAGATACACTGATAGTGTCATTATCCATGTCAAGCAATCTGACCTTGCTATAAAATCTACAACTAACTGATTTAAAAGAAAAAATCCTATCAATGCGCAAAATTGTTCTGTTTCGAATCAGCAGTAAAGGATACCCCAAAGTCAAGGTTGAAGGAATTAATAAGTTTGATTCTCTAGATAATCTCACGCGCGTTTTTAAGGACTGGGAATTCATTTGCGTAGCTGACAATTGCGATGAAGCGCTCCTCGCCCGCCTAAAGCAAGATTATCAGTTTGATCAGCTCATCGAAACCCAATTAGGCAATCCAGGGTCCTTTTGGAAGTTATATGAAATCGGGCTTTCAATTGCTAAAGATGATGATATTTTGTATTTTGCGGAAGATGATTATTTGCATCTCCCTGAGGCACCCCAAGCAATTGAAGAGGGATTGGCCTATTTTGATTATGTGACCCTCTACGATCACTCAGATAAATATAAGCTATCGGGAGGACCCCTGAATCCCTACGCCAAAGCAAACCGCTTTTCTGAACCTACCGAGATCGTCAAAGGACCAAGCCAAATCTGGAGAACGTCGAATTCCACCACCATGACATTTGCCGTCACTGGCAAAACCTTAAGGGCTGATAGTGATATCTGGTCTATTACCAAAACCGCACAAAAAGATTTTGACTTCGATAACTTCTGCGTACTGACCAAACAAGCCTTGCTTCCAAAATCACGCTTCCTTAAACAAATCCCAAGAAGACTACAGTTTCTATCGAAACCCAAACGCTACTTAGGTATTTGTATACCGGGTCTTTCACTACATCTAGAGCAAAGCTACCTTAATCCTACCGATCCCGCGCGCTTTCTTTCTGAGTTTCAATAATGGCAAACAGTAATCACCACTCTGTGAAGCCTTTACTCCTCGATGCTTTCTTGTTTTATAACGAGATCGATCTTCTGAAAGCACGCTTAGAGTACTTAGGGCCATCGGTCGATTACTTCATTATTTCAGAGGCTAATATCGATTTTGCTGGAAGAAACAAACCATTTCTGCTCAGCAAAGAATTGATTGCAAGCCTCCCTTTTGCTAAAAAAATCATCTATCATAAAGAGTACATTCATCTGAACTCCTTACCTTGGCTGATTAAGAAATTACGCTATCGCAATCGTAAAAATCGACTGCTCTGGAAAATTCAAGATGCTCAACGCAATTCCACGCTGAAGCCACTTGCCCGCTTTAAATCAAGCGATATCGTAATCTTTAGTGATTTAGATGAATTTCCTAGCCCATCTGCCGTGCAAGCTGCTCGAAATTTATTGAGTCAGCCAAATGCCACTAAAGACCTGATTGCTTATAGCTGTGATCAAACTTTTTACTATTACAACCTCCATAATGCAGCTCCTCAGGATCAGTTTTATGGCTCCATTTTTGCTAATCTAGGAACATTTAGAAAGCGACTCCCCCATAAGCTTCGGAGCTCAAAGGACGATCTCTTGCATATTGATCATGGTGGATGGCACTTCTCTTACTTTATGGATGAAGAGAAGATACTCAATAAAATTAAAGCGGTCAGCGACGTAGAAAACTTAAGCGCTTATCAGAATCTTTCCATTACAGAAATTAGCAATAAGATCGCCAGCAAACAGGATCTTTATGATCGCGAGAGAGTTCTGAGTGATCAAGAGCAATATCAAATACCTCAAGAAGTTCTGTCCGCCATTAAAAAGTATCTGCCGTATTGCAGCTAGATTAAATTAAGCAACGATATTTTTGATTTGTTGGCGAAGGAGCCGATTGAACATTTTGTATTGACTAGGTAAATCTAGTCGTTTTTGCCAATATTTTCCTAGCGCATCATACTCATGAAAAAATTCGGATACGCTGGGATAACGAGGGATCTTGTGTTTCTCAACCAAATCATTAAAAACTCTTGCAATTGCTATCTCACGGATCTTAATATCTGAGTGGGAATAATGCTTTTTACTATTGTTATCTGCATGCATGCGCCAACCTACGGCAATACTTGGCAAATAGATCTTCTTGGCACCCAAAATAGATGAGGCATAAATTAAAAAATCATCTACCCAAAATTTTTCCTGGCGATCATAAGAATAGGGAAATAGTCTTTTAAATAACTCTGATGACAACGAAATACAGGAAGTTGGGTTACCAATCCAGCATTCCCTACTCCTTACTAAGCCAGAAGTGCTCGTGAAGAAATAGGTTGACTCGTGATTGAGGATTGCAGAATGTGGAGCCTCGGATGATTCAGTAAATTTTTGTTGTTCACAAAAAGCAAAATCCCACCGATCGTTCCCTATAGCCTTCAGGCTGGCCTCTAAGTAGTCATGCGGGTAAATATCATCTCCATCCAATAAAAATACCTGAGCATTGTCCGGGAGAACTCCAGCAGCCGCATTAAATGTTGAGAATTGACCTTCATTTTCTTTGCTAATCAAGCGCAAATCGGAATGATGTTGGTCATAATGTTGAATGATTTCTAGGGAATGATCGGTTGATCCATCATCTATCACCAGTACCTGATCAAAGGGGATGGATTGCTGCAATGCCGAGCTTAGGCAAGCTTCAATAAATTTTTCATTATTGAAATTATTGATAAAGCATATATTTTTTCTGGCTTGATTCACTTTGTTTAACTATTATTTTTTCTGAAAGCATATTTATTTTTGGATTCGATTGCAGGCTACGATAGTTCCGCACACCCCTAAGAAAAAAATCATGGATTCAAAATACTGTTTATAGCTCATCTCAGAGGTTAGACAAAATGGTAGCAACATCACGCAAATCGTCGCCGCAATCAGATTTAAGCGAGTAGGCCTCAAAAGCGATAAGACAATAATTGAGAAAATGGTAAGAAAGATCAAAAACAGACCTGGCAAGCCAAACCCTAAACCAAAATCAACCCAGCCGCTATGAGTCTGTCCAGTATGCTCATGATAAATCTTTGCATAATCTTGCATTCCATTAAATGAGGCATTAACTGATCCATAGCCCATTGGATATTGGGCTATTAAGCGGACTCCAACAGTTGCCCAGGCCACCCTAGAATACGTGTTGACTGCAGGCGGAAGCCCAGCAGAATTGAGTGGTAAGGGGCGGGATCCTTCCGCATATTGCCATTGAGTATTTTTATCAATATCCATTGCAAGTTGGGTATCTTGAAATATCGTATTCCAGCCCCGCGTTGCTAACTGCTTTTGGGCGTGCCAGACAAATCCCGATGAGATCAAGATAAACGCCACAATCACTAAGCCAAGAACTTTGGTGTTTTTTCCCTTGGTGTAAAAAAAGGCATGAAAAAATATCACTACTGCCAATAGGCTGCTCAGCAGCATCGCAATCAGCACGCCATTCTTGGTATTTGATAAAACGGCAGAGAGCAACACCAGTAATAGCCCCAAAGCATATACAAAAATGTGCTGATATCTTTTTGCTTCATTAGGATGAATAACAAAGTAGATAATGCTAGCTACCGCGACCGATGCGGCAACTCCGCCAAAATAGGCAGTCTCAATCTTCGCAAATAAAAAAAATATAAATTTTTCTGAGCCAATAAATGCGCCCACTGAATAGCAATCATAAAGATAAGCAATCAGATTAATCGCAGGTACGGAGAAAATTCCCAGATAGAAATACTTACGGAGACTCTCAAATTGGCTTAAGGTAATGCCAAAACCGATCGCCATAATGAATCCGGCCACGGTCCGCATCCAAAGGCCTTTAATTTCACTCAGTTCAAGGCTGGGATTTAAGGAAAAGAAACAGTAGTGCACCAAGACCCAAATAAATAAGCCCAAAATGGCATACAGCGGAATGAGTCGAGGATTGAGTCGATTGAATATCGGCCAATGTCCTTGAATTAAAAATAAGCCTGCAATAGCGCCTACCCCAAGCAGGGCATGCCTCAAGGCAATCGTATTCGGTAATACCCAAATAAACATCAGCGCAAATGCGCTCAAGGCCGACACACAAGCCCAATTTCTTTGAGTCAAATACATCTTCTGCATATTTTTATCCTAATGGGTCAGCATCCAAAACTTGGCTTTGAAAAAACGTTTTCTCATTTTCCATCGGAAGGGAATATTTTCAATGATTTGCTTAGCAAGCATCATTCGATTTTGTTCAATGAGGTATCCAACCAGATCGTATGTATCTAAACCCCCTAGGTAAGAATTCGGGAGCATTGCTAAGAATGGTTTCAGTGACGCATCATCCAGTACGCGCGCAAAGTTAAAGAAGCCATGAAAACCGAAAGCCTCATGCCAGTGGGTCCGCTCTACTGCAAACTGTTCTGCAATCTCTTTAGGAGCAATTTGGATTCCATGCCTTTTGAGAAATGCTTGGTTATCAGCGACGATGCAATAGTCTTCTGGGTGTTGATATACAAAGCCTGGCTGCTGAATTGCCCGTAGTAAACGCAGCGAGCGCAATGAAAAACCGCCATTACCTACTGGGGTCTCTGGATGATGGGGCCACACTGGTCCAATGTAGTCATATTGCAGAAACTCTTCTCGCCATAGATTAGGGTGGGTAATGAAACTATCCCACTGAATCACTAAAGCGTGACTGGTCTGCACATAAGGCTCAATTCCCTGTAGCAGAAAAAGAGAATAGTCTTTCGTATTGTTAATCACTGGAGCCTGAACATACTCAATGCCAGGCTGCCTAGTATCAATGCGCTCAAGATCGGTAAATAAAATAACTTTAGCAAATTGAACACCTTGCAAGCAGCGCTCTATTGCCCACTCTGCAAGCTTGGGGTCTCGGGTTTCAACGCAAAGCAGAGTGACAGAGGATAAATTGAGCATTACCAGCTTTTCTACTGGACTATCAAACCAGACAGAAGCTTTATCTTGAACCAAGCTTTTTTGATGAGCCGCTTAATTGAGCGCCAGAGTCTTGATGGAACACTTTTATTAGAAGGACCAAAGTCTCCCCAGCTCTCCCAATTGGATTGGTAAACCACACCCAAATAATCATAGGCTAATACTTTTTCTTTGTACCCTAAGATCTGATCCGCCCACAATTGATGCTCATAGTGATAATGCTTGAACAGCTGCTCACGAGGAAAAATAGGGATTGCCCTAAAGTGAATTAAGGATTCACCATACCAAGTAAATTCTGAGCCACAGAGCAAGACAGCGTCCAAGAAATTCATACCATTGGGTGTCAAGTAATGGGTATCGAGAGATTCCCAAACTTTTCTACTCCATAAAAAGGGGGCATATCCAAAGTCATATGTAACGCCAGTGCGGCCCAGCGCCTGCTTAATTGGCTCACGATCCGCCAAAAAGTGTTGACGAATTTTCTTGGGGCCAAAGCGCTCAGTAGCCTGAAGTACATCACGTCCTTCATGAATTACAGAGTAAGGTGTATCGCCCAACGCAATAAAATCAGTTTCGTCAAAGTCTCTAATAAAAATACAGTCTGAGTCTAAGACCAAATAATTCTCTGAAATTCCCAAACGCCAAAACTCAGACTTAATGACTTGCTGACGCAATCCACCTCGAATGGAATATAGTTTTTGAGCATCCAGCTTAGGGTTTGCCTTAAAGATATCTTTTTCATCAAAAATGAGAACATCGAATCCAGCTAAATGGGTCTTAAATAGATCGACATCTGCAGCAGGCACTGAAATATAAAAAGGGATGTGCGCTTTATTATGCTTACGAATACTTTCGGCGAGCTTGACTGCTCTTTTTAAATCTTTGCGGAAGGTGCAGCAGTAGAGAACAAGATTGAACATGGTCAGCAGCTTATTTTTGATGATTCAGTATTCTAACAACTGCCTGATCAACACCGATCGGCTGCCACTGTGGCTCTATTAAAGCGTGATTTTTCCAGTCTAGCCAGATTTTCTCTAAAGTTGCTGCAATTCCGGAATCATCTCCCACTTGGCTAATATAAGCACCACGCTCATTGAGCATGGCATCCAGTTGGGGGTTGTGATGGGTAATACCCCAAATCGGCCTTCCCGTCCAAAGGTACTCGTAGAACTTCGAGGGAATGTATTCTGCGCACCATTCATCATTGCCGTGTAAGAGAATCAGAACATCCGCTTCCTGCATTTTTTCAACTACGCGCTCACGCCCAGACTTACCGGTTTGAGGATCTTTCTCAAGGCGGCCATGGGCAATCAGGATGTCTTGATAACCTCCTCTCTGAATTGCCTCCTGGCTGAGTGAATCTAGCGCTGCTCCGTAAGCATGAATACGAATATCATTGCGCGCCTCAGGATATTTTTTCAACAAAGCATCCAAAGCTGTCAAGATGATAGATAGAGAGCGATCGTTTGCCAAAGATCCAGAGTGGGACAGATTGAGTTTATTTGAATAAATGTGCGGCTTTGTGGCACTTAAACCCCCGGGTGGCTCGGCTCCAGGCAAGACTACAAAACCATGCGCATGTCCTGCTGTATTCAAGGCGGGATTGCGCTGCTTAGCAAAATGTAAAGCGCCATCAGTAAACCACCAAACCTCATCTGCATGCTCAACAATCTGCTGCTCTAGATATTGTCTAAATCGTGCATCCCGATTCTTGGGGATCGCAGTACCAATATCTTCAGGACTGCTACGAATGACCATCGGATCATGAATCTCTGCCAACCATTTCACCCCAGTTGCTTTCTTAAGCCATAAGGCAGCAAGGTGTGCAGACCATGCGCCGCCAGTGCTGTAGACCAAATCGATCTGGCCTGCTCTGATGAATTTGAGTCCATGTAAAAAAGCGGGCATCGCCCATGACCACTGGCTCGAGTAACCCAAGAACAATTTTTCTAAGGCAATCAATGGCGACAGGCAGATGGAGATCGCGCCGGTAATCACTTTATATGCAATACCTCGCCCATATTGATTTGCAAACCAATGGCGGAAGTCAAAGCGAAAAGCAGATGGCCCCCAAGCCAGAAATTGTCGATGCGGAAAGCGCTGATCCTGAATACCAGTAATTGCACTGAAAACGATTGGCTGGATGCCGGCCTCTAAAAGATAGGGCATTTTGTCCGTAATGGTTTGACTCGCAGCGCGGCCATCCATATTGAAGCCATGCGACAAAATAAGCCAGCGCTGATCTGCAGACATGATTAGGCTAGCTTTACTAAATACAGATTAGTTACCAGCCACAATAGACATGACCGCCATCCGCACTGCGATGCCAAAAGTAACTTGATTCAGAATCACCGATTGAGGACCGTCAGCCACTGCTGAATCGATCTCGACCCCGCGATTCATTGGACCAGGGTGCATCACAATCGCATCCGGTTTTGCAAGGGCTAATCTGGCAGGCGTTAAACCATATTGTTTAAAGAAGGCATCGCCCTCAGGTACTTGACCCGCCTCCATGCGCTCCTTCTGGATGCGCAAGGTCATCACAACATCAACCCCCTTCACACCCTCTTCCATATTGTGGAAGACTTTCACACCCAACATATCCAAATCTTTTGGCAACAGACTTTCAGGGCCAATCACGTGGATGTCTTCACAACCCAATGTTCTTAAAGCAAAGATATTGGATTTAGCCACACGGCTATGTACGATGTCTCCAATGATGGCAACCTTCAAGCCTTTGAATTCTTTCTTAAAGTGGCGCATCGTGTACATGTCCAACAAACCCTGGGTCGGATGTTGATGACTGCCATCACCTGCATTGACAACGTGCACATGATCAGGCACATGTTGAGCGATCTCAATGGGGGCTTTAGAAACACTATGGCGTACGACAAAAATATCGGCCTGCATTGCAACCAGGTTATCAATCGTATCCAATAGACTCTCACCCTTTGCAGTTGATGAGGTCGAGATATCGAGATTGATGACATCTGCGGATAAACGGTTGGCAGCAATCTCAAAAGTGGTGCGAGTGCGAGTCGAGTTTTCAAAGAAGAGATTAAATACACTCTTACCACGCAGTAAAGGAACCTTCTTGACTTCTCTAGCTGGATCAGTAACGCTCACAAATTGTTTTGCGGTATCCAGAATGTAAATAATCTGCTCTTTTGGCATTCCCTCAAGCGTTAAGAGATGTCTTAAATTGCCCTCGGCATTCAATTGATTCACGGTTTTACTGGCTTCGCTCATCAAGCGCGCTCCTCAATTTGAAAACGAAATTGTCCGGATGGATTCTTATCTAAGACCAAAATTTGGTGATCCGGAATACTCACTGCTTCGCCAACAAAGTCCGCCATCACTGGCAGCTCACGCTTACCTCGATCAGCCAAAACCATCAGCTCAACACTGGCAGGTCTGCCAAAATCAAATAATTCGTTGAGCGCAGCGCGCACGGTTCTACCAGTCAACAAAACATCATCTAGCAAAATAATATGGGCGCCTGCTACTTCAAATGGCAGGTCAGTAGGCATTGTGCTAGCAGTGCGTAATGCAGTCATCCCCTTCTCTGCGTAGTCATCGCGATGAAAGGCGACATTAATCACGCCGTAGTGTGGCAAAGCCAAATCCCGTGCTAAGCGCTCTGCGATCCACGCGCCGCCCATAGCTAGTCCGGCGAGTTCATAGGGAGCCTTGCGCTCACGCAAATGCTTGAGTAGCTTGGCATATAAGTCTTCAGCATTCGTCATATTCAATTTCCGTTAAAGGGGTGCTCTGCAAAATACTGCTCCAGGAGCAATGCTGCAGAGTGCGCATCCAAATTGTCCCGCATCTGGGAATCGCCCTCTAAAACTACCGAGCTATAGCGCTCATCGACCCATTCCACAGGCAATTTGAACCGGCCGGCAAGCTGGTTGCCAAAACGCTGGGCTTTA
>Ga0214181_1000353_pt1 | contig 11302 bp, 8 predicted proteins | sample TroBogEpilimnion_19_FD_153019 | JGI IMG/M metagenome (GOLD analysis project Ga0214181, IMG submission 153019) | Freshwater microbial communities from Trout Bog Lake, WI - 05NOV2007 epilimnion | ecosystem: Environmental > Aquatic > Freshwater > Lake > Epilimnion/Euphotic zone | place: Trout Bog...
CCATGTCGGCTGGTTGTATCGCCGCTTTACCTAAAGGATTGGTGTTAGCTATTTGATGACCACGAACACGATAATGATTAATCAATCGAGAAACTGAGGCTTGTTTTTTAACACTGGCTTCGGTAAAACCTTGTAATTTGGCAAGCCGATCTTGAGATTTAATCGCCAGTTGCGCAAAACGTTCAACTATGGGGCTATGTGCCGTCTCATAGCTATGACCATTATGAATACCCTTGAATACTTTTTGCCAACTCAGCTCAACTGACTCAGGATTTTCCAAATAACATTCATATAAATATTCTATGAAACTAGCGTTGCTGCCTTGTAAAGAGGAAGATTCTTGAAACAATTTAAGCAGTTCAGTCATTTGATATCCAAATATATTCAGTTTGTTCTGGCCTTATATTAATAGCTGAAATCTCACATTGCTAATATTTTATAAAATTTGTTGCTGATGCGAGTGTAAGACACTTAAAAAACATTTTAATGACATAGATAAAAATGCTCATAAAGTCGACTTAATTAGAAAAATAAGAAAGCTTCCAGTTATATTTCCCTTTATGAGGACTATCAGCTTAACAAGGCACTAAGCGTTTGCATAGGTCGGGTTAGGCTCTAGCCGCAACCTGACTCACTCAGGTTTTTTAAGCAAAACTCATGAGTTTTGACTCCTAAAAGCAATGCACAACTTGTGGCTTAACTGTGTGTCGCTTTGTAATGGAGTCAAAACTCACGAGTTTTGACTCCTAAAAGCAATGCACAACTTGTGGCTTAACTGTGTGTCGCTTTGTAATGGAGTCAAAACTCACGAGTTTTGTTGCTTGGCGTAGCGATAGCGTAAGCCAAGCATTTTCTGCGCATCGTGTCGGGTTACGCTATCGCTAACCCGACCTGTCATCTAAAACACTGTCTTATCTTTAGTGATAGCCGTTATGACCAATGTCATTAAGCTTGTTGGCTGAATTCGCAACAGCAATCTACCGCACTAAAAACTTGACATTTACCCAAGCAATGGTAAAAGAAGAATTTACGTTATGGGGCACTAAAATGACAAAAGAATACAGTTATTTAACACCTCCCTATGATAATGCGCTATCCGCCATCATCATTGGCCTCGATAGGGATGTAGAAAGAGCTAAAAGTATCTTAATACTAGGTCTTGGCATGGTAATGCTATCTTCTACGTTTGCGCCCTTTGCGCCTCCAACAGTCATACTCCCCATAGTGGCACTTATTTTTGCCTGTTGTGCGGGCTATGCTCGAATGAATTATCATCGGATGGAAAAAAAACTCTCGTCATCGATGGCAGTCCTTGACTATCAAGACAAATTAAAACTAAAGGAAATCGTAGCTGTATTTAAACAATACCCCATGCCTAGCTTGATAGATTCACTTAATCCGTTCAAAAATCTTGTACGAACTTGGAAAAGTGTCTTAGGCGGGATAATAATTAATCCTTTATGGATGCCTATTTTCTATATGATGGGTATGCAAATTAAAGAAGAAGCTAATTTAATTGTTTTGACTAAAGTTATTATTGACGTTGAAAACAAGATTAACCCTCTTGAATGAAGACCCATATAAATAACAAGCGCCTTTATTAGAGATCAGACTCCAGCAGTTACTGCCATTAAGTTAGAGATAGAAAAAATCGGTTCACCTGTAAGGGCGAATGAATTAGCCCCTACAAAGGCTTAACTTAGTGGCAGTGGTCTAACACTAGTACCACTTCAACCAACTTGACCCAATAAGCAGCGCCTGTCGCTAATATTTCATCATTAAAATCATAATGAGGATTATGCAACAAACAGCTATTTTCGGAAGAACCATTACCTATCCACATATAACAACCGGGCTTTTCTTGCAGCATAAAGGCAAAGTCTTCTGAGCCCATACTAGCAACCGGGTGTTTATTAACACCCCATTCACCTACTACAGCTATAGCCGCTTTTAAGGCTAACTCCGTTTCTGCTTCGGTATTGAAAGTCACTGGATAGCCTGGGTTTTCTGGATTGAAGTTGATTTCTGCCTTCACCTCAAAACTCTCACAAATACCTTTAACAATCTGAGCTATTTTATCGGCAATGGTCTTTTGAATATCAGTGTTAAAACAACGAAAAGTACCTCTAATCAAAACTGATTCTGGTAAGGCATTCCAAGTATTACCGGCATGTATTTGAGTAATACTAACGACCGCAGGTTCAGCCGGATTAAGGGTGCGACTCACGATGGACTGCAGAGCTGTTATCAATTGAGCACTAGCAATAATGGCATCATTACCCAAATGAGGCATTGCCGCATGAGTAGCCTGCCCTGTCACGATAATTTCAAAACAATCAAATGCAGCCATCATTGCACCCGGTTTAACTGCGAAATGACCGAGCGGAATATCAGGAAAATTATGCAAACCAAAAACGCAATCAGCAGGAAATTGTTCAAACAAACCATCATCGATCATCTGTTTAGCGCCAGCACGACCTTCTTCAGCAGGTTGAAAGATAAAATAAACCGTACCATCAAAGTTACGATGCTCAGCTAAATAACTAGCCGCCCCTAACAACATCGCCGTATGGCCATCATGTCCACATGCATGCATTTTTCCATCATGACAAGATTTATAAGAAAAAGTATTTTGCTCTTGAATGAACAAAGCATCCATATCTGCTCGTAAAGCTATTTTCTTAGCACTAGTTCCGGCTGAAAGCGTAGCAACAACCCCTGTTTTACCCAAACCTTGATGAACTTCCAAACCAAAACTAGCCAACTTGTCAGCGACAAATTGCGCAGTTTGAGTTTCTTCAAAGGCAGTTTCAGGGAATTGATGCAGATGCTGTCGCCATTCACGCATAATTGACTGTAAGGGTTGTAGCTTATTTATTAGTGACATAAAGGTGTTTTAAGTAAGATTATATTGTTTTGGTTAATCAATATATTAAGCGAATTGATGTCAGGCATAAAGCCTATGCACTCGATGCTTAGTTGGCGAAATGAGATGATCCAAATAGGATGCTGCCGTAAGGTGATTCATTCATATTAATCAATTGATGCGCCTTACAGGAAAAGTATCAAAGCATATTATTCAATCTTTTGTTACACAGTGCTTAATCAAGAATCTATCCAGCTGATTCGCGAAGGCTTGTATGTCGCGTGAACTTAATGCAGAGGGTCCACCAGTATCAATGCCGCTAGAACGCAAGGTATCCATAAAGTCGCGCATATTTAAACGATCCTTGATATTGTCTTCTGAATAAAGTTCGCCTCGCGGATTGATGGCATGACAGCTTCCACAGAGCACTTCATAAGCTAAGGGAATATCGCTAGTAATCACTAAATCTCCAACATTAAGTCTTTTAACAATCTCATTATCAGCCACATCGAACCCTGATCTTACTTGCAAAAACTGGATGTAGCGCGATGGAGGTGTTTGTAGCGTGTGATTGGCAACTAGAGTCATGGTTATTTTCAAACGCTCTGCTGCCCGAAACAAAATGTCTTTTATTGCTTTTGGACAGGCATCGGCATCAACCCATATCTGCATGACTGATCCCCTAGTACTAAAAGTTATTACGCAAATGGGATTATAAACTTAACAAGCAATACTGATGTATTGAAAAATATAATCAATCAGTGATGCGCCTCCTTTCTTCGGCACATCCTATTTTATAATTATGATGTGGTTGTAATGCTGATGAGTTGCGTCTTTTCGCAACTCCCAACACGTAAAGCAGGCATTTAGTTAACCAACGTATGGCCACGTTGACGCATACATTTTTTAAAGGCTAATTTAAAATTTTCGTTGGCTTGATAGCCTTCCCATAAGCCAGCAGGTAGAGCCAAAATAGCACCACCAGCGGCTCCTGTCGCAGCACTACCAGCTACTGCGCCAACCGCCGCACCTGTTGCTGCGCCAGTAACAGCACCCACTGCTGCACCCATACCGACTTCTTTAGTAATGTCTGAAGCTTGATCAGCCAAGCTTTTGCATTCAACCATATCACGCTGCGCAGTTTCTGGATGTTGATCCATACGAGGATCGATAATTGGACGCCAGCCACTGCTAGAGGCGCAGCCTGTTGCTAAGGCAGATACTAATAATAATGTTGATATATGACTTGTTTTCATGTTGTTCTCTAAGTTGGGTAGATTTTTTAGCATTATATAGGATTCTATGATGTATGCTGCGTTTGGCTTCGGAATTTAATAGCTTCAAAACGTAAATCATCTTGCCCGCGTTCCAGTCACTGCCCAAAATCAAGCATTTGTAAGCCGGAATAAGACCATGCTAGCGCAGCGCTTGGTGGCGTTTCTGGCACAGGAGCAGTGCCTTTACAGGAAACGCTTTACTCGCTTACGCTCGTAAAGTCTTATTCCTGCCTAAAGCTGCCATCAAGTTACGCATCGCCGGAACCAAGGGAATAACAAAAGCAGTTGACGTTTTATACTCCAATCGTAGCCTACTTAATCTCAAAACCGAGCCCTAATGCACCGCATCCCAAATAGGCTGTAGCAAACCCTGGCATTGCTGTTCAAAATGCTCATCGAGTATTTCACCTCGATTCACCATATTTTGGTATAACCTTTTAAGCTCTGGTTCGTATTCTTGAGTGATCGCTCTATCTAGCCATTCTTTTGCGACCTCTATGGCAGGCTTTTTAGCCCTACTACTGGTTTTTAATATCCATGCTTGTTTGATATAAGCTAAAGCTGCTTCTACAAAAAAAGCATTCGGTGCTTGCTGGCCGGCACAATAAATATCGATTAAAGCGGCCAATAAATCTGCTGAAGCCTGTTCAGGCAATAAGACGATATCTTCATCCGTACTTAATAAGTAAGTGCTTTGTGGTGCTAGCTGATTCAAGACACAATGCTGCAATAGTGCATTGATAAAGTCTTTACCTTTAAAATCAGCATAGCGATAAATCAGACTCGCTCTTTCATAACGACTGCCTAATTTACCGAGTAAACGATACTGATTAACTCGAATATCAATCACGGCATCTTCTATAGGTGCACCTATATTTTTTTCTTGGATGCGTGTAACGAAGTCTTCTATGCTGACTTGTTGTTTTGCAAACTCTAACTCACCTAATACCCCTGACAACCAACGTCCTTGCGCTTGGAGTTTCTTTACTGAGAGATTTTCCCCTAATAAGCGCTGCTCTATCCAATCATGATAAATACTGTACCCTTCCATTCTATCGATAACAAAAGGCTCGCATTCTTCTATTTGTGCACCAACACCTTGAAAGCGTAGTGTTAATTGCTGGCGCATAAAATGGCGTTGCGGATGTTGATAAAACGCCAATAAATCTGCTAGTTCGATAACAGTATTTTTTTCGATCGTAAGCTCACCTTGCCACCAGTCTGTTGCTATTATCTCGGGCGCTTGCAAAGCCTTCGCGGTTTGGAGGTCGGCTGTAGAAAAACTCACTAATCCTAGGCTATTATTAAAATAACGATAACTAAACGATTGCAAAGGTTCGCGTATCGTTAAGTCATGCAGTTGATAACTATTTTGTAATACTTCCAGCAATTCGCTAATCACTACAGAGGGAAAGATCGTTTCATTATTGGCGATAGATTGACCAATATAGGTCATAATCAATTGTTGCCGCGTTGACAATAATATTTCTAAAAATTGATAGCGATCATCGGTACGGCGCGAACGATCACCTTTACGAAAATGCTGTTTTAATGACAACAAATCGAAGGTCGGACTTTGATCTATTTTTGGAAACTCACCCTCATTCATACCCAGCAAAGCGATCACTTTAAAAGGAATGGAGCGCATCGGTAACATAGAACAAAAGGTTAATTGTCCGCGTAAAAAACCTTGAGTGGATTTACTTTCAGAAACGCGATCTTCTAACCAGCTAGTAATAATCGGCAAAGTTAGAGTGTCGTTATGGACTTCGTCTAAATCAGCCGATAAAGCAGTTAATAATTCATGTAATTGTTGCTGTTCAATAGAAGCTGTTTGCCCTAGAAGTTGTTCGGCATAATAACTTAGTTGCCTTGACCAATCGATTAAAGTCTTAGGGTGTTTAAGTTCATTTTTAGCTTTAAATAATACGTTCATAAAGCTGCACAAGCCGCCTAAAGCTTGTGCCGAAGAACCTTCAATATCTAGGAATGGTAGAACATCGCAAACAAAATCTTCATCTGAGCCTACTGCGTAACCCATCAACAATCTATCTAAAGCCGCTTGCCAAGTATTTTCATTAAGTTCTGGCAAGCCTAATTCTTTTTTATGTTGAGCTGACTGCCCCCAGCGCACATGGGTTTCTTCTATCCAATATCTAATTAACTCTAAATCTGTTTCAGATAAGTCAAAGTTGCTATAAATAACAGGCTGTTCTAATAAATCCAAGACGCTTTGCCAACCCAAGCGGCTTTGACTCAAGGCCAAGAAACGAATAAAAGCATCTAAAGTATTATTACTTAAACGTAAACTACGGTCGGCAATGGCATGTTGTATATCGCTAAAGACCGCCGAAATAAAGGGCTCATAGACTTCAATATCGGCTGCCATCACTACAATATCGCGCAATTCCAAGCTAGCATCGTTTTCTAAGGCGACTAATAATTGATTTTTTAATACTTCAACTTCGCGCAATCGTGAATGACAGGCATGAACGCTAATCGAGTTATCGGCAACTAATGGTCTAATTTCCACCTGCTCATCCAATTGATTACTTAGAATGTCATTTTGCAGTTGTTGTAGTACAGTTGTTTGCCCATATTGATCGCTGGCTTCAAAACTTTCTGGTTCAAAATCAGGATTGATTTGCTCATGCAATAGTGACTGAAATTCTCGACCTTGCTGACCTAAAGCAGACAATAAGGGATGCCCCACAAAGGCTTCATCTTGCAAGCTTTGGCGCTTACTAACTAGATCATCCCAATAACTTTCACAAGGATTTAGTAAAAAGAAATGTACATCACAATGCTTAGCCAAGCTCTCTAAATAGCTCAAAAAAATCGGCGGCATGGTATTAATGCCGAACACCGAAATGCGTTCTGGTAACGCTGCACTTAAAGCACCAGACTGAATATTATTAAATTTAGCAATGGTCTCTAGCCATAAAGCACCACGATGTTTATCACCAGTTTGCTCACAGATCGCTAGCCATAAGACTCGCTGCCAACGTTCGGTAGCATTGTTATAAAGCAATTCACCTTTTTTCCAAAGATCGAGCATATCGGGACGCATCATTTGATATTGATCAAAAATTTGCGCCAATTTTTTAGCCAGTTGATAACGTTTTAAGTCTTGATTGTCGGAAGCTAAATAGTTTTTTATCGGCAAAAACTCCACACTGTCCAGTTGTCTCAATAACGCTTCAATGCGCCATAACATCAGGTTACGTTCAAAGGCGGCATCATTTAAGCGACTATCTACACGTTGTGCTAAAGAACTAAAAAACTTACTCGGAAATAAGAATTCATAATTAGCCCAAACCTTAAGCTGCCCTGCCAATTGTTGCGACAACCAACGCTCCATGCCCTGACTTTGAATTAAGAACACTTCTTTGGCAAAAGGTGAATTTAAGGGCATCGTTTTAATGACATGCGTCAAATGCCCGACTAAATTTTCGGTTTTATTGGAGCTATGAAGGATAAACATAGGTACGTTTAGATAAGTGGTGAATGGGGGCTGACTATTGTTAGCTAATTTTTAATCTATCACACAATATAAATAAAGGCATTATTAGCAAAGAATAAAGATTTTGATCAGGTCTTAAGCTTAAACAATTATGATTTTAAACTCAGCTATAAGCTAATCGCGTTATGTCCCCTATTATTTTGTAAGATAGACAACACCGAAGCCGCACTGTAGCAAGATGGAATCGAAGATCTACAACGCACCGATTTCATCGACTCAGTTTTACTTTATCGAGGCTACTGGCTTGACTGCCGAAAATTAAAGTTTTTGTAGCTTGGAGTGAAGCAACGCGAACCTCAACAAATCGAGTGTTGCGTTGGGGTTCGTTATCACTCCCCCCAACCTACGAGCTAACTCACTTAGCAACGGCCTCTGTTTTTTTAAGAACTCTCCTAGCTCATATAGCAACAGCTCCTGTGCCGGAAACGCAACCACGCGCTACGCTTGGGTTGTCTTATTCCGGCCTACGGCTGATTTAATTTTAGGAATATCCCCTGCTCAACTAGCAATGACCCCTGTTTTTTTAGAACTATAGGATGTGCTGGTTTATTTTTGCGTCTTAACTTAAGTTGATAACCTAAGACTTTTATTAATTCCCACACTTTTAATCTCATCCATTATCATAAATTAGATAACTAAAAAGTATTTTGCTGTTTGACTTGGTCTTCAAAATCAGTAATCCAACGCTCTAAGGTTAAAAAGGCATCATCCCAAGCTACCGGCTTGCTGATAAAATCATTCATACCATTCTCAAAACAACGCTCACGCTCTTGATCGAAGACATAACCAGTCATAGCAATTATAGGTAATTTGTCAAAACGAGGATCAGTTCGGATGCGTCTAGCAGTCTCAAAACCATCCATAACTGGCATCTGGCAATCCATGAGTACAGCATCATATTTGTTAAGTTCGAGTAGTGCCAATACCTCAGAACCATCACGTGCAATATCAACGTGCATGCCTTCATAAGCCATGATGTCAGGTATAAACTCCGATATAACAAGATTATCTTCTGCCACTAAGATTTTGGCATTTTTAAGCCCCGGATATTGATAGAGACGTAAAGGCTCAGTTTCGGGTAAAAGCACTGGAATTTCGAAATTAATAATAAAACTAAAACAACTGCCTACATCAACTTGACTTTCAACAATAATACTACCCCCCATAGCACGCACTAATTCTTCACAAATGGCTAAACCTAGGCCAGTACCACCGTAAAGACGAGTTGTCGAATTATCTGCTTGAATAAAGGCTTTAAATAACTGCGATTGTTGATCTAAGCTTAAACCAATGCCGGTATCAAGCACCGAAAAGCGTAAACGCGCGTGTTGCGCTTCATAATTTAATAATTCTACCTTTAAGGTAACACTGCCCTCGTGAGTAAATTTAATAGCATTGGTTAGCAAATTCAATAAAACCTGCTCTAAACGTAATGAATCGCCTTTCAATACAGCCGGAACCTCAGGATCTATATCAAAACTCAACAGCACTGGTTTATCTTTCAATAAAGGCGAGGCAACATCCGTCAAAAACGTTATGATCAGTGATAGCTCAAAATCATTATGTTCCAAAACCAACTTACCTGATTCGAGCTTGGAATAATTAAGAATATCATCCAATACACCCAGCAACCATTTAGCCGAACTATCAATTTTAGTCAGATAATTATGTTGCTGTTCGGTTAAATCGGTCTTCAGTGCCAAATAATTAATACTTATGATGGCATTAATCGGGGTACGAATCTCGTGGCTCATATTAGACAAGAAAATTCTTTTTACCTGTAGGTCGCTTTGAGCTTGCTCGGTCAGTAATTGCAGACTTTTTGTCCGTAGCTCAACCTCCTTAATAAGATTATCTTGCATTGTAGAGGCTTGAATCGCTAGCTTTTCTTCTAAAAACCGCTTACGCCCCATTTCTGCCAACACGTTAGGGACAATAAAATACATCCTGATAGCTGTTATCACCGAAAGCAAGCCTGTCAGTAACTTTAGCAAACCTTCTAACCAATAAAGCGGTATCCAAATGGTAATAATCGAAACTAAATGCGTAGTTCCGCAAGCAATAATAAAAGCCGATAACATAAGCAGCAGCCTATCGAAAGGAAAGTCTTTATGCTTACGAACATAGAAAAGAATAATAAAAGGTATGGAATAATAAGACAAAACAATCAGTACATCTGAAATGACATGCAGCCAAAGTAAGGCCAGCAATTCCCAATTTAAAACCCTGATAAAATAAAGTCTTTCTTAACGCCTTAGAACCCAAGCGGCATAAGCATAAAAAAATGGACTTGAACATAGTTGACCAGATACGCAACACCTTTAACGTGCTACCGGATTACCGAAAACAAGGCAATAATCAGAAATATGCGGTGGGAGATGCCGCGTTAAGCGCGTTCTCGGTCTTTTTTTCGCAAAGTCCGTCGTTTTTGGACTATCAACTGCGGATGCAAAAGCATCACAACCGAAACAATGCGCAATCGATTTTCGGTATCCATCAAATTCCCTCGACTAGCCAAATTGGCAACCTCTTGGATCCTATTGCACCGGAAATTCTGTATCCGATGTTAGCGGAGGCCGGTGACCAGCTTTACGCACAGGGCTGCCTGAAGCCCTTTATAAGTATTGGCGGTACGTTACTGGTCGCGTTGGACGGCACCGATTCATTTAGCTCAGAAAAGATTTCTTGTCCCTGCTGCACCCAGCAAACGCTGAAAAACGGCAAAATATTGTACCGCCACATAGTGGTTACACCCGTTATCGTCGCACCTGGGCAAAGCCGCGTGGTGCCTTTGCCGCCTGAGTTTGTCGTTGCTCAAGACGGTCAGGAAAAACAGGATTGCGAACTGGCGGCAGCAAAGCGTTGGCTAACGGTTTGGGGTAGCCATTACGCACCCAGGCGCATTACCCTGTTGGGCGATGACCTGTATTGTCACCAGCCGTTTTGTGAAGCAGTCAAGCAACAGCAGATGGATTTTCTTTTCGTCTGCAAGCCAGACTCCCACGCCTTGCTGTATGAATGGGTGGCTGACTTTACTCGAACAGGTGAAGTTCAAGTTCTTGAAAAAAGTCGCTGGAACGGCAAGCAACGCCTGACCGAACGCTACCGCTATATCAATCAAGTGCCGCTACGCGACAGCGACGATGCCCTGCTGGTAAACTGGTGCGAAGTCACCATCACCAATGCCAAACAAGAGTTGGTCTACCGCAATGCGTGGGCCACATCGCACACCATTGACGAATACAATGTCGAGCAAACGGTCGCTGCAGGCCGTGCCCGATGGAAAGTTGAGAATGAAAACAATAATATCCTAAAAAACCATGGCTATCATTTCGACCATAATTTTGCACATGGTAAACAGTATTTATCCAATTTTCTGGCCACACTTAATCTATTGGCTTTCCTCGCCCATACCTCGCTTGAATGGCTGGACGAAGCTTACAGCGCAGCTCGAAGCTCGGCACCCTCTAGACGGACTTTCTTCGAAAACTTTCGTACTTTGCTTCAATTCATCCCTTTTGATAACTGGCAGCATCTAATGCAGTTTATGCTAAATGGTGGGATAGAATTACCAGTTAAAACCTAATGTTTTAAATTGGGAATTGCTGGTTTTAGTGTGGCTTGGTTTTTAAGCTA
>Ga0214181_1000357_pt1 | contig 11253 bp, 10 predicted proteins | sample TroBogEpilimnion_19_FD_153019 | JGI IMG/M metagenome (GOLD analysis project Ga0214181, IMG submission 153019) | Freshwater microbial communities from Trout Bog Lake, WI - 05NOV2007 epilimnion | ecosystem: Environmental > Aquatic > Freshwater > Lake > Epilimnion/Euphotic zone | place: Trout Bog...
TTGACATCCTCCCCGGCATGAATGCCGAGGATTCCTACCGAGCTACGCGTGTTCATGCGAAGTCTCCTCAGTGAGTTCTTGCTTCACAGAGTTGTCTTGTTGCACAATCTCTCCACAAGCTAATACGGCATGTCCTGCCGCTAATATGTTCATCGCTGCGTTAACGTCAGCATTCGCTTGATAACCGCAGGCTATACAAGCAAACTTCGCTTGTGACTGGCGGTTTTCTTTAGATACTGTACCGCAACAACTGCAACGCTGGCTAGTGTATTGCGGTGGAACCGCAAGCACATTACCTCCACGCCAGACTTGCTTGTATTCAATCTGACGCCTGAATTCAAACCAGCCTTGATCCAGAATCGATCTGTTTAAGCCTGATTTGGCTTTCACATGACGTCCTGGCTTATTTAGATTGCCTCTCGCACTCTTGCTCATATTCTTTACTTGCAAATCTTCAATCACAATCATCGCGTGGTTTTGGCTGATGATTGTGGTGGTCTTATGCAAGTAATCTTTCCGAATATTCGCAATCGTTTGATGTAACCTTCCGATCTTGCTTTTCTGTTTCTTCCAATTTTGACTGAATTTCACTTTGCGACTGAAAGCACGCTGGTAGCGTGCTAATTGTTTTTGCTTTTGTTTAAAGCTATTTACAGCAGCAAAAACATGACCATCACTTAATGTCGCAAACTGTGCAATTCCCATATCAACACCAATCGCACTTGTGGATGGATGTTTAGCATCAGATACTTCACGCTCAGTCTGAACAGAGATATACCAATGACCGCAAGAATGTGACACCGTCACATTCTTGACTTCACCTAAGACTTCACGACTATTGCGATAGTGTATCCAACCAAGTTTTGGCAGGAAGATGCGATTGTTCGCTTGATCTAACTTACAGCCTTGCGGGAATCTGAAACTGCTAGACAAACCTTTTTTCTTAAAGCGCGGAAAGTCCGCGCGCTTGGCAAAGAAATTCGTGTAAGAACGCTCCAAATCCTTTAGTGATTGTTGTAGCGTTTGAGAGGGAGATTCGCCAAGCCATGGATTACTCAATTTTAATGTTAATAGCTCAGCACACAAGTCTGCATAACTTAGCTTCTTATTGCCTGCTTCATAATTTGCCTTTTGCAAGGCCAGTGCCTGATTAAAGACAAAGCGACAAGCACCGGCAAAGCGTCGCATTTGGCGAGTTTGTGATAAATTGGCCTTCAATTGAAATTTATAGGCTTGACGACGTATCATAGCGTACATTATAATTGGTCTATGGATAAAAATCAAGCAATTAGAACAGGCAGGCATTGTGTTTTTGCATTGCATGCGCATTTAGTCTTTGTGACTAAGTATCGACGCCATGTATTGGACGCAGGTGCGATTCAGTTATTGCGTGAGCATTTCGCCAGAGTGTGTGAAAAAGCCGATGTGAAATTAGTTGAAATGAATGGGGAAGACGACCACGTGCATCTTCTAGTTGAATACTCACCAACGGTACAGTTGTCAACGTTAGTGAATAGCTTAAAAGGGGTGTCGAGTCGCATGCTTAAAAAAGAGCGTCCTGACATTACTCATCGTTATTGGAAGAACGTATTGTGGTCACCTTCTTACTTCGCGGCATCCTGCGGAGGCGCTCCGCTGTCAGTGATTAAACAATACGTTGAAAATCAGAGAACACCAACATCATGAGCACCTCCGGTGCTCGCGCTATCCATCTCCGGGCTGAACCCCGAAGCTTTCCGCGCAAATTTTGGTAAAATATTACCCAGCCTTAAATAGAACCCCTGAAGCGATTGATTATGCAAACCACAACAAAAAGTATTCCGATTAAATTTGAGCGTTTACAAGCCGCCGATGATGCCGACTGTCAGCGCCGCATTATTGCCGCCAAACAAACCCTAGGCAAACGCTTGGTAATCTTAGGTCATCATTATCAAAATGAAGCGGTCTATCGACATGCTGATTACACGGGAGATTCTCTCAAATTATCACGCTATACCGAAAATTTAGATGCTGAATATATCGTGTTTTTAGGCGTGCATTTTATGGCTGAGGTGGCGGATATTTTAAGTCGCCCGGAACAGGTCGCAATACTTCCAGACTTGGCTGCTGGTTGCTCTATGGCCGATATGGCAAATCTTGCGAAAGTTGAACGTAGTTATCGCGAACTCAATAAAGTGCTTAATTTTGACGAAACGATTACGCCCATTACCTACATTAATTCTGCTGCCGACCTCAAAGCCTTCTGCGGAGAGCATGGAGGCATTGTTTGCACTTCTACCAATGCGACTAAGATTATTGAGTGGGGTTTTGCTCAACGTGAAAAAGTATTGTTCTTTCCGGACCAAAATCTTGGGCGCTGGAGTGGTCATAAAATGGGGATACCTTTGGAGCAGATGCCTACTTGGGATCCTGATTTACCAATGGGCGGTCTTACGCTTGAGCAAATTAAAAATGCAAAAATCCTGTTGTGGAAAGGGCACTGCGCAGTGCATCAAATGTTTCGTCTGGAAAACATTACGCAATTTAGAGCCCAATATCCAGAGGGCATAGTCATTTCTCATCCAGAGGCACCATTTGAAGTGTGCCTCAATTCAGATTATGTGGGATCTACCGAATACATATTAAAAACGGTGAGTGAGGCGGCGCCCAATACACAATGGCTCGTAGGTACTGAGTTGAATTTAGTCAATCGCTTAGCTAATGATATGAAAGCGCAGGGTAAGTTGGTGCAGTTTATGAGTCATGTTGTATGTGAGTGTTCGACTATGGCGCGCATAGATCCACAGCACTTGGCTTGGGTATTAGAAAATCTAGTGGCTGGTAATGTGGTGAACCAAATTAAAGTACCTGAGCATGAAGCACAGTTGGCTAAGCTCACTTTAGAACGTATGTTGGCAGCTTCTTAATGGCTTGTGTGCTTTGTGCAGAAACGCTAGATACTTTGTTGTGGCAAGATGAATTTTGCCGTGTCGTTTTGCTAAGTGATACTGATTATCCTGCTTATTGCCGCGTAGAGTTGCGGGCACATATTAAAGAAATGACTGACTTGCCGCTAGCGGAACGGGCGCGCTTGATGAAGGTTGTATTTTCAGTAGAGCTGGCAGTGCGTGAAATTTTTAATCCAGATAAAATCAATTTAGCCAGTTTGGGCAATAAAACGCCACATTTACATTGGCATGTAGTGCCTCGTTTTGAAGTAGATCGCCACTTCCCTAATCCGCATTGGGGTCAGCCTATGCGCGATGGTCAGCCTCGGTTAGTGAGCGAGGGAGAACTTCAGCAACTGAGTGAAAAAATTGCTACACACATCGCCTGCGCATTGAGCGCCACAATCTAAACCATTAGTCTTGAGACTAAGGTATTCTTCAGTAAATGGCTTTGTATAATCTCTTCAATATCGTCATTGTCAACAAAGGTGTACCAAATCGCCTGTGGGTAAATGACCAGTAGGGGTCCTTCTCCACAGCGGTCAAAACACCCTGCCCGATTTACTCTTACTTTATCTTCACCATTCAGACCTAATTTTTTAATCCGCGATTTCATATAATCAAATGCCGATGTCGCGCCTTTATCGGAACAACAGGCGCTTCCGTCTTCACGTTCATTGAGGCAGAAAAATATATGGTGCTGAAAGTAGTTGCTCATAGGATCTAAGGTTAGGTTATTTGTGAGTATTTATTAATGATAGCTTAATGGATCTATTGGGTCACTCGCTAGACAGGCTATCTTCTTTGGTAAAAGTCCAAGTGCGGGTGATGCTTAAAATATCAATTTCTTTACGCACATCCTCTGGGAACTTGGCATAAGGTGCGCCTAGCTCGACTATATGCTTGGCTGCTTGATCGAGAATTTTGTGCCCAGAACTACGGTTAAGTTCTATATTTTCTATGCTGCCATCAGCATGTATCGACACCGTCATTTCTAGTTGGCCATAAAGTTGGCGATCTCTAGCAGCCTTTGGGTAATTAAGATTACCAATTTGTTCTACTTTTTGCCGCCAAGCATCCACATATAGGGCATAGCGGTATTCTTTAGTGCGCGCACCTACAAATTTACGCTTAGGGCGTTTTTGATATTCATCTTGTTGTTTGGAAATAAGCGCCTCTAGATGATCAATTTCTAGTGCGGTAGCCGACATGTCATGAGTATTCGGCGCGTTAATGTCCTGATGATCATTCTCAGTTTTTTTTGCCACCACTTGTTGCTCTGGTCGTGAATCAATTTGGTAGGTTGAACGTATTTGGCTCATCAGTGAACGCGCAGTTTTCTCAAGTTCGGCGACTCGCATTTGCGGCTTGGCCACTAAAGCTATTTTTTCCGCCGCCTGATCGCCAGAATTCACTTTTGCCGTTGGTTTTGGTAACAATTCAGTAGATTGCAGTTTGATCGAGGGTAGTGCTGATTTCATTTGTCGATCTTGTTCGGTATTACCACCACGATCTAAATTGGCTTGCGCAAACGTATCGGCATGGTCTGGGCTGCGGGTGGTTTTGGAATTTACTAACATCACTTCTAGCACAGGGGAGTAGTCGCTAAATTTTTCGGGAATAGTGGCCTTAAATGCCAAATTCAATAGTGCGATATGTAATAAGATGGATAACCAAATGGCAATGCGAAAAACGTGATTTCCGAACAACGGCACTGGTTTTAAAGTGAGTGGGGCTATCCTTTTAACGGCCATTTTGAATTAACTGAATTACTTAGTCTGGAATTTGAGTTGTAATGCGCTTATTAATTTTTGGTGCACGCCCCCAAACCCGCCGTTACTCATGACTAGTATCTGGTCGCCAGCTTCTGCGATTGCGCTAATATCAGCGACCATTTGATTGATATCAGCATAAGTTTTGGCTTTGTCTTTAATCGGTGCCAAGGCCTCTGCGGCGTCCCAGCCCAAATTGGCACCGTAACAAAACACTAAATCTGCTTCTTCTAAGCTGCTCGGTAGCGCGCCCTTCATCACACCTAGTTTCATGGTGTTTGAGCGAGGTTCTAACACAGCCAATATACGCGCTTTATCTACCTTGCCACGTAAGCCTGCTAGGGTAGTAGTAATCGCTGTCGGGTGGTGGGCAAAGTCATCATAGAGGGTTATGCAATTCACTACACCTACGATTTCCATACGGCGCTTTACATTTTTAAATGTTGATAATGCCTCAATACTCACTTGGGCTGTGACTCCGGCATGCCGCGCGGCGGCGATGCTGGCTAGTGCATTCATTTGGTTATGTTCACCCAATAAATCCCAAGCAACATGACCTAGAATCTTTCCTTGAAAGGCCACGTCAAAGCTCCCATTGCCCTGTGCATTGACTGCTTGCCAGTCGGCATCTGTGCCGAATATTTCCACTGGCGTCCAGCAGCCTTTATTAATCACACGTTGCAAGCTCGCTTCTTTTCCATTGGCGACGACCAAGCCTTGCTGAGGCACTGTTCTAACCAGATGATGAAATTGTTTTTCTATGGTAGCTAAATCGTCAAAAATATCTGCATGATCAAATTCCAAATTGTTAAGTACCGCAGTCCTTGGATGGTAGTGCACGAACTTAGAGCGTTTATCAAAGAATGCAGTGTCATACTCATCGGCTTCAATTACAAAGAACGGTGATTGACTTTGCGGGTCTTGTTTTGGGATGCCAGGTAAGCGTGCTGAAACACCGAAGTTTTGCGGCACGCCTCCAATTAAAAAGCCAGGTGCTAAGTCCGCATATTCGAGTATCCATGCCAACATAGAGCTTGTGGTGGTTTTGCCATGGGTCCCAGCTACCGCCAATACCCAACGCCCTTGCAGTACATTTTCTGCTAACCATTGCGGACCGGAGATGTAGGGTAAGCCGCGATTAAGAATTTCTTCCATCAATGGATTCCCACGAGAAACCACATTGCCGATCACATAAATATCGGGATTAAGGGCGATCTGTGCTGGGTCAAAACCTTCAATCAGTTCTATGCCTTGTGCCTCTAATTGCGAACTCATAGGCGGATAGACATTTGCATCACAGCCTGTCACTTTATGCCCAGCCTGTTTCGCTAGGACCGCAATGCCGCCCATAAATGTGCCGCAGATACCTAATATGTGAATATGCATAGTCTTCTTCTACCCGGTGTTTTACTTATTACAGTGTCTTGAGTGCTTGAGCGCTCATTACGATAAATTAGGCGCTAGCCATCGGTGCAGATATTCCTTATCCACGCCACGACGTTTTGCCATCTCTATCAATTGGTCTTCGCCTATTTTATCTACACTAAAATACTTGGCATCGGCATGAGAAAAGTAAAAGCCAGAAACTGCTGCTCCGGGTTGCATGGCGAAGGACTCGGTTAGCTGCATACCAATATCTTCCGCTTGTAACACCTTAAACATATCAGGCTTCACCGTATGATCTGGACAAGCTGGGTAACCAGGCGCTGGTCGTATGCCTTGATATTGCTCTTTGATGAGCTCGGTCTTGTTTAAATGCTCATCCGGAGCATAGCCCCAGAAGTCAAGGCGCACACGTTCATGTAAATATTCAGCAAATGCCTCGGCTAATCTATCGGCCAAGGCTTTTAACATAATGCTACTGTAATCATCGTGAGCCGCTTCAAACTTCTGTATATGTTTTTCTATACCCAAGCCTGCCGTGACAGCAAATAAGCCGATGTAGTCGGCCGCTCCTTTAGGAGCAATAAAGTCAGCTAAACATTGATTAGGGCGCGCGACACCTTCAATCACTGGCTTCACCGTTTGTTGACGCATTCCGTAGTAAGTAAAGGCAATTTGACTACGTGTGTCGTCAGTATAAATTTCAATGTCATCATCATGCACGGCGTTGGCAGGTAATAGTGCAACTACCCCATTTGCGCTCAACCAACGTCCCTCAATGATTTTCTTGAGCATGGCCAGCGCTTCATTATGTAACTTGGTGGCTGTAATACCAACCACGGCATCACTGAGGATAGCCGGATAAAACCCAGCTAGATCCCAGGTTTGGAAGAAAGGTGTCCAATCAATGTATTGCGCCAGTATGCTTAAATCGACATTCTTAAGTTCACGACGCCCAAGAAATTTAGGTTTGATTGGCGCTGATTTTTCTTCAAATGATAGCTTGATCTTATTGGCACGCGCTTGCGCTATGGTGAGAAGCGGAATACCTTTTTTGTTGGCATGCTGGGTGCGTGCTAACTCATAATCGGTGGCCACTTCGTCGATGTACGCGTCTCTCTGTTCTGGTGTTAATAGTGATTGCATGACTGCGACTGAGCGCGAAGCATCGGCGACATAGATGACAGGCCCGTCATAAAATGGTGCAATTTTCAGTGCAGTATGTGCGCGTGAGGTAGTGGCGCCGCCAATAAGTAAGGGCGTTTTAAGACCTTTGAAATAAGGGTCGCGTTGCATCTCTCTGGCGATATGCGTCATTTCTTCCAGTGACGGTGTAATCAATCCAGATAGACCAATAATGTCGGCTTTTTCTGCTTTAGCCATGGCTAAAATTTCAGATGCCGGCACCATTACGCCCATATTCACAACTTCAAAGTTATTGCATTGCAACACCACTGATACGATGTTTTTGCCAATATCATGGACATCACCTTTGACAGTGGCAATGACCATTTTACCTTTAGGTTTGGCCACAATACCGGTGCGTTTTTCATCTGCGGCTTTTTCTGCCTCAATATACGGAATCAAATGAGCAACCGCTTGTTTCATGACCCTTGCGGACTTCACCACCTGCGGTAAAAACATTTTACCTTGACCGAATAAATCTCCGACTACATTCATGCCGTCCATCAACGGCCCCTCGATGACATGAATAGGGCGACCGCCACGGTCGGCAACTTTTTGCCTGGCTTCTTCGGTATCTTCGACGATAAATTCAGTAATACCATGCACCATGGCATGACTTAAACGTTTTTCTACGGGTGTAGGTTCAGTTTCTGTTCCTCGCCATTCTAAGGTCGCGGCAATTTTTTTACCGCCAGCCACTAGGGTGCCGGCAATGTCAATCATGCGCTCGGTCGCATCGTCTCGGCGATTCAGCACTACATCTTCGACGCGCTCTTTTAGTTCCGCGGCAAGGTCATCGTAAACACCCATCATGCCTGCATTGACAATGCCCATGGTCATCCCAGCTTTAATAGCATGGTACAGAAACACGGTATGGATGGCCTCACGTGCTGGGTCATTACCTCTAAAGCTAAAGCTCACGTTGGACACACCACCAGAAATTTTGGCGTAGGGTAAATTCTCTTTAATCCAGCGTGTGGCGTTAATAAAGTCTACCGCGTAATTGTTGTGTTCCTCAATACCGGTTGCGATGGCAAAAATATTGGGGTCAAAGATAATATCTTCCGGCGGGAAATCTAGGCGATCTACCAATAAATTATAGGCGCGCTGGCAAATCTCAGTTTTGCGCTCAAAGGTATCAGCTTGGCCTTTTTCATCAAATGCCATCACAATAATAGCCGCACCGAAGCGCTTGCATAAAGTAGCCTGGCGAAGAAACTCTGCTTCGCCTTCTTTCATTGAGATTGAATTAACAATCGCTTTGCCTTGCACACACTTTAAGCCCGCTTGAATCACTGACCACTTGCTGGAGTCGATCATAATCGGCACTCGTGCAATATCAGGTTCGGATGCAATTAAATTCAAGAAGTGGGTCATGGCTTTATTGGCATCTAACATGCCTTCATCCATGTTGATATCAATCACTTGCGCGCCATTTTCAACTTGTTGGCGTGCGACTGTGAGTGCTTCATCATATTGCTCATTGATAATTAAACGTGCAAATGCTTTAGAGCCGGTGACATTGGTTCGCTCACCAACATTGACGAATAAAGAGTCTTCATCAATGACAAACGGCTCTAAACCAGAAAGTTTGAGTGTCCTTGGCAAAGTCGGAACGATACGTGGGGGCACATCTTTAATTTGATTGTAGATCGCATTAATATGCGCGGGCGTTGTACCGCAGCAGCCGCCAGCAATATTTAAAAAGCCGCTTTCAGCGAACTCTTTGACCAAGCTGGAAGTAATGTCTGGCGTTTCATCAAAGCCAGTATCTGACATGGGGTTAGGTAGCCCTGCATTCGGATAGATGCAGACAAAAGTATCTGCAATTTTTGAGAGCTCTTCCACATAAGGCCGCATGAGCGTTGCACCTAAGGCACAATTTAAACCAATGGTTAGTGGCTTTGCATGACGCACGGAGTGCCAGAAGGCGGTTACAGTTTGTCCGGACAAAATACGCCCTGAAGCATCGGTCACCGTTCCAGAAAGCATAATTGGTAAGCGCAGTCCGCTTTCGGCAAAGAAAGTATCAATGGCGAATAAAGCGGCCTTGCAATTTAAAGTGTCAAAAATGGTTTCTACCATTAAGATATCCGCACCGCCTGCCACTAGGCCGCGTGCCTGTTCTAAGTAAGCTCCCACTAATTGGTCAAAACTGACATTTCGTGCCGCTGGATCATTGACGTCTGGAGAAATGGAAGCTGTTTTGGGTGTAGGACCCAAGGCGCCAGCCACAAAGCGAGGCTTATCTGGTGTGCTGTATTTTAAGCAAGCCGCTTTGGCAAGTTTCGCGGCCTCAACATTCATCTCATAAGCTAAGTGCCCCATGTGGTAATCGTCTTGCGCCACGGTGGTAGCACCAAAAGTGTTGGTTTCAATAATATCGGCTCCCGCTGCCAGATATTTTTCATGAATCTCTTGGATCACATGGGGTTGCGTGAGTGTCAGCAACTCATTATTGCCTTTGACAAACAATTCACGTTGCCCTGTAGGCGCCGCAAAGTCAGCGAAACGCGTACCGCGGTAATCAGATTCGCTTAGCTTATATTGCTGAATCATTGTGCCCATGGCGCCATCTAAGATTAAGATGTGTTGGGCTAATAAGTCGCGGAGAATTTTCTCGGTGGCAGAATGGATTTGCTGGGGCATGGGCTAGCTTTGATCTAAATTTAATTCAGTACCAAATTATAGCATTGGCGTGAACCGGCAGCAGACCATAGGGTTAAAATGCATCGCTTTAAAGTTAAGATTTTTGGCTCGCTTGCTGTTCTAAGAGTGCAAGTTTGGCTTCTAGTAACTCCAGCTTTTGTCGCGTGTTTCGGAGTACTTCGGATTGCACATCAAACTCCTCTCTCGAAACAAGCTCCATTTTGGTGAGTACGCTCTTTAATAGTGCATCGAAGTTGTGCTCAGCATCCGCCAATGGAGAGTCGCTAATCATCCCTCTGATTTTATTAGATATTTCATTCAATTTTTGTGAGTTAAGCATGATTTATTCCTTTAGAGTAAATGCAGTTTAGCAGTTTTAATGGCCAACTACAAAAAATTGCTATGGAGATATTGATATTTATCTTGTTGATTTTAAAAAGGTATTTAAGTTGGCACGCACCTTGCTTATAGTTAAATGCGAAATTTTATTTTTATCGTTTTTTCTGAGGAGTAAAGCAACATGCGTAAATCACTATTAACTTTAGCAGTTTTAGCTACACTTGCAGTACCTACATTATCTTTTGCTGATGAAACGGCGCCCCCTGCCGCAGCCCCAGCGCCAGCGAATCAGGTTACTTACAATGTGGGTTTATTTAGTCAATACATTTTCCGTGGCTTGACGCAAACTGCTAACAAGCCAGCTATTCAAGGCGGCGTGGATTATGCTAATCCAAATGGTTTCTACTTAGGCACGTGGGGTTCTAATATTAGCTGGCTTGAAGATGGTGGAACTTATACAAATTCCAGTCTTGAATGGGACTTGTATGGAGGGTATCGTGGTGCCATTAAAGATGTGACCTATGATGTTGGCTTATTACAGTATGTTTATCCTGGTTCAATTAATCCTGGATTTACTAGGGCTGAAACAACCGAAGTCTATGGCGCATTAAGTTACAAGTGGGTAACAGCTAAACTTTCTGTTGCTGCATCGAGCTCCGTTTTTGGAACTAGAGATGCTAGTGGTACATATTATGCAGACATTACTGCCAATTATCCGATAACCGATACCATTACTGCTACAGCGCACGTTGGTCGCCAACAATATACCGGTGGTACTTCTGGCAACGCAAGCAATGATAGCCTTTATTCTTATACGGATTGGAAGCTTGGCGTGAGTAAGGCCTTTGCTGATGGTGTGACTGTTGGTGCTTATTACACAGACACTAACGGTAAGGATTTGGCTGCTTATAAGACAGGGTATGTTGGCGGCAATATTGCTAACGCACAAGGTACTATTTACGTGCAAAAAACTTTCTAATCTTAGTTTTTTAAATGCG
>Ga0214181_1000359_pt1 | contig 11206 bp, 12 predicted proteins | sample TroBogEpilimnion_19_FD_153019 | JGI IMG/M metagenome (GOLD analysis project Ga0214181, IMG submission 153019) | Freshwater microbial communities from Trout Bog Lake, WI - 05NOV2007 epilimnion | ecosystem: Environmental > Aquatic > Freshwater > Lake > Epilimnion/Euphotic zone | place: Trout Bog...
GATTGGCAGATCAGCGAGCCACCATTGACTTTGATGCCCTTTGGAATATTCGCTTGTCGCTCTAACAGGAAGCCTTGTAATGCCAAATCATTTTTTGTACGGTCCTGACTCAAGGCATTACCCAAGCAATCAAAGTCAACCCCTGATGATGGTGCATGTGCGATCTCATGACGCACGATGATGGCATCAGAGCGGTTATAGCCTCGCCCTTTGTGAATTTCAATCCATTGGGGATCTATTTTTTTCTTCGCTTTATTCTGCGCTGATACCCAGTTTTGATAACCGGCCATCCGAATGGCTCTACCGATCAACTCAAAAGCACGATCAGCTTCGCTACTCAAGTTTTTGGTCTTTTGATATTGCACCTGTTTCACCACCATCACGCCACTACTTTGAATGACTGGAGTAATTAGGATCAGTGAGATTGCTAGGCCGATGAGGCATTCCAGCAAACTCATTTGGGTTTGACTTGGGCGATCTCAAACTGGTTCATTTGCGCTCGAATTTGTATGCGTTTTTCCTGCGACTGAACAAAACGCATCGCCATGACCTGATATTGATTAACAAGACCAATCCATGCACCGGCGATGAGACTCATGGCGATTAATACCTCTAATAAAATGAAGCCATTGGGCTTGGAAACATTCGGTTTGAAAATCATGGCCCATTCTGTCAAGGACAGCATCACCTCGCCACCCCAATTGGAGGCCCTACTTGTCAGAAAGCTTGGATATTTCTGCGGGACAAAGCAATCCAGGGTCCCTGAGCTTAAAATAGCAGGCTATGTCTATAAAGCTTGCTCCTACAAACGAAATCGTCGCCGACCTACGGGTTGGCAAGATGGTGATCTTGGTCGATGAAGAAGACCGAGAAAATGAAGGCGATCTCGTTCTCGCCGCTGACCATGTGAGCGCTGAAGCCGTTAACTTCATGGCTAAGTATGGACGGGGCCTGATTTGCTTAACCTTGACGCGCGAACATTGCCAACAACTGAATCTGCCTTTGATGGTGCGCGACAACGGTACCTCAATGGGAACAAACTTTACGGTCTCGATTGAGGCTGCCTCTGGTGTCACCACCGGCATTTCTGCAGCTGATCGTGCCCACACCATCAAAACCGCAGTAGCGAAAAATGCTAAGCCAAATGATCTGGTTCAACCTGGGCACATTTTTCCATTAATGGCTCAGCCCGGCGGAGTATTGATTCGTTCGGGCCATACCGAGGCAGGTTGCGATCTTGCTGCCATGGCAGGCTGCTCGCCAAGTGCAGTCATTTGCGAAATCATGAAAGATGATGGCAGCATGGCACGCTTACAAGATCTGCTCGAGTTTGCCAAAGAACATCAACTCAAGATTGGCAGCATTGCCGATTTGATTCAATACCGCAGTCAACATGAGAGCATTGTTAAGCGCCAAGGTGAGCGTGAGTTTGTGACACCATGGGGTACATTTACTGGAATCATTTATCAAGATACGCCGAGCGCTTCAATGCATATTGCTTTAGTGAAAGGCAAGCCCTCTGAATCGGTCGAGACCCTAGTGCGGGTTCATGAGCCAGTGACGGTATTGGATTTCTTGGATGGAAATCATAGTAATCACTCCTGGCCACTCGGCAAGGCCCTCGAGACCTTGGCTCAAGCTCCTGCTGGCGTAGCTGTTTTACTCAATGCTGCTGGCATCGCTGCTCCTGGAGATGCTGACTGGCTCTCACAATTTACCAAGCTTAATCAAACTGCAAACACCCAAGCCAATCCAGCGCTCACTCGTAAGACCGATTTCCGTAGCTACGGTATCGGCGCCCAAATTCTGAAAGATCTGGGCGTTGGCAAAATGCGTTTACTCGCCAAGCCAAACCCAGTCCCTAGCATGTCTGGCTATAAACTAGAGGTTACGGGCTACCTTCCTTTCAGTCCTGATCAAAAAGCGTAATCACGATGAACTCATCTACTACCCAATCTGGCGTTCAGGTCTTAGCCGCGGACCTGAACGGTCAAGATCTCCGTATTGCTATTGTGCAAGCCCGCTTTAATGAAGATCATTGCGAAGCCCTGACTAAAGCCTGCATAGAGGAACTGATTGCGCTTGGTGTTGAGCAGTCAGATATTAAGTTGGTAACTGTTCCTGGCGCGCTCGAAATTCCCTTTGCTCTACAAAAACTTGCTGAGACTGGAGAGTTCGATGGCTTAGTCGCTTTAGGTGCTGTGATTCGCGGTGAGACCTACCATTTTGAACTGGTCTCGAATGAATCTGCCGCAGGGATTACGCGAGTTAGCTTAGAGTCTGGCTTACCGATTGCCAATGGCATTCTGACTTGCGATAACGATGAGCAAGCGCAAGTTCGTGTCAATATCAAAGGGGCGGATTGTGCAAAGGCAGTCGTTGAAATGGCTAATCTCGCTTTAGCACTCACACCAGATTTAGATATTGATTTTCAAGCTGGTGAGGAAGAATAATGTCTAAGACAATCGCCACTGCAAAACTACCGAGCTCCGATAAAGAGAATAAATCTAGCACCCCTAAGCGCTCCCTCACACCACGTCGACGTGCCCGCGAATACGCCCTTCAAGGGGTTTATCAAAGCCTTGTGATGCGCCGTGCGGGCAGCCTGCCGAACTCTGTAACGATTACTAAACAACTCTCAGAAGATCCTGCCTTCCGTCGCTGTCAGCTGGAATTGTTTCAGGGTATTTTTGAGGGCGTTCTCGAGCGCACCGATGAACTCGAAGCCATCATCACTCCCGCTTTAGATCGACCCATCAATGAACTGTCTCCAGTAGAGCATGCTGCCCTGCTGATTGGTGTCTATGAACTCGCCATCGATCTGTCTGTGCCTTATAAAGTAGCAATCAACGAAGCAGTCGAGCTTGCCAAGACTTTTGGTGGAACCGATGGTCATAAGTATGTCAATGGCGTCTTAGACCTTTTAGCCCAAAAACTCCGTAGCGCTGAAATCTCCGCTGCTTAAATTATTCGGCCATGTCAGCCCAAGATATTCGGAAACTCTTAAAGAATCCTAGCCTCGTTCGAGAGGACTCCTTTATCAATGGTCAATGGGTCAAGTCTTCAGCAAAGCAAACTTTTTCAGTCAACAACCCTGCAACATCCGAACTGATTGCACATGTCGCCAATCTTGGTCCTGCGGATGCTGAGTTAGCAATTGCAGCAGCGAATGCTGCACTCCCCCTATGGCGGAGCAAGACCGGTAAAGAGCGTGCCAATGTGATGCGCAAATGGTTTGATCTGATCATTGCGAATACTGAAGATCTAGCCTTACTCATGACCTTGGAGCAGGGCAAGCCTTTACTAGAGTCCCGCGGCGAAGTGGCCTACGGTGCCTCATTTGTGGAATGGTTTGCTGAAGAAGCCAAACGGGTTGCTGGAACCATCCCCTCAAGCACTTGGGGTGAAAAGCGCCTCATGGTGCTCAAGCAGCCGATTGGAGTTTGTGCAGCCATAACCCCTTGGAATTTCCCAATCGCCATGATCACCCGCAAGATTGCACCCGCCATGGCTGCTGGTTGCAGCATTGTGATTAAGCCTGCTGAGCAAACTCCCTTGTCTGCCCTAGCGCTAGCTGAACTTGCCAACCAGGCCGGAATTCCGCATGGGGTGATTAATGTGATTACGGCTGATGCAGAGCAGTCCATCGCAATTGGCAAGACTTTATGCGCTTCGTCTATTGTGCGGCACCTCTCGTTCACAGGCTCCACTGAAGTGGGTCGTATTCTCATGGCGCAATCCGCCCCAACAGTAAAAAAATTAGCCTTAGAACTAGGTGGCCATGCGCCCTTCATTGTGTTTGAAGATGCGGATATTGATGCTGCCGTCAGTGGCGCGATTGCTTCAAAGTACCGCAACTCTGGCCAAACCTGTGTCTGCGCCAACCGAATTTATGTTCACAAAAAGGTTCATGATCTTTTTGTAGAACGGTTTGCTAAAGCGATTCAAGCAATCAAGGTGGGTAATGGTCTTGACGAAGGCGTACTTCAGGGTCCTTTGATTGATCAAGCAGCCCTTGCCAAGGTAGAACGTCATGTTGCCGATGCTCTGAGCAAAGGGGCCAAATTAGTGGCAGGTGGCAAGCCTTCTTCTTTGGGTGGAACCTATTACGAACCCACCATTTTGGATAATGTGAGCGGCGATATGCTGATCACTACAGAGGAAACCTTTGGCCCAGTGGCTCCGATCATCACCTTTGAGAACGATGAAGAAGTCGTAAGACTTGCAAACCAAAGCCAATATGGTTTGGCGTCGTATTTCTACAGTCGAGATATCGGACGGATCTGGAAGGTCGCTGAAGCTTTGGAATACGGCATCGTTGGTGTGAATAGCGGCATCATCTCTAATGAAGTAGCCCCTTTTGGCGGAGTCAAGCAATCTGGCTTAGGTCGCGAAGGCAGTATCTTCGGGATGGATGAATACCTGGAACTGAAATATCTTTGTATTGGGCTATAAAAACGGTTTATCTTTTTTTATAAACCAAGTCCCATACGCCGTGCCCCAGCTTTAAGCCCCGCTTCTCGAACTTGGTAATCGGCCGATAACTGGGTCGGTCAACATAGGCTAAATGCTGATCCTGTAATTGCGCTAATCTGGGTTTGAATTCATTTCCCACTTCAGCCTCTTTGGCAACATCTTCAAGCGTGAAGGTTTTCACTGAAGCTTTTTCTTGGGAAGTATTCAGCAATGATGGTTCGGCATTGAGCACCAAAAACATTTGCTCAGCATAGTTATGCCAGTCGGTTGCTAAATGCAGATAGCCGCCCGACTTTAAACGAGATGCTAATAATTTGACGAACGCTTCCTGGATCAAGCGACGCTTATGATGACGCTTCTTATGCCAAGGATCTGCAAAGTAAATATGAATGCCATCCAAACTCTCAGGCAAGATCATTTTTTCTAGCACCTCTACCGCATCATGCTGAATTAATCGCAAATTAGTGAGACCCATTTCACCAATCTGCTTGAGTAAGGCGCCAATCCCTGGAGGATGAACCTCGATAGCCAGAAAATCATCCTGACTACGAAGTTGAGCGATTGCAGCGGTAGTCTCGCCCATACCAAAACCAATTTCCAGAATTTTGGGATTGGTAGATCCATTAAAGGCTTCAATCAGATCAAGAGTCTGGTCTTGATAAGGGATGCGGTATTTAGGACCGAGCTCGTCGATCGCACGTTGCTGAGCTGTCGTAGTTCTTCCGGTGCGAAGGACAAAAGAGCGAATCCGCTCAACACGGTCCAACTTACCTTCTGGCTGTGAACTCAAATTAAGCCAAGACCTTCTTAAAATAAGCAATGGTCTCTTTGAGACCGTCTTCTAGATTGACCTTGGGCTGCCAGCCTAGTTTGGATTTGGCTAATTCAATATTGGGTTGGCGTTGCTTAGGATCATCAGAAGGCAAGGGTTCGTGAACGATCTTGGATTTGCTGCCGGAGAGCTTGAGGACGGTTTCAGCCAATTGCAGCATGGTGAATTCACCAGGATTGCCAATATTGACTGGGCCAGGAAAGCCCGCTTCTGAGTTCATCATTCTCACCATGGCATCAATCAAATCATCGACATAGCAAAAGCTACGGGTTTGTTGACCATCGCCATAAATCGTAATGTCTTTGCCTTGCAAGGCTTGCACGATAAAGTTGCTGACCACGCGGCCGTCATTGGGATGCATCCGTGGACCATAGGTATTAAAGATCCGCACCACTTTGATATCTAACTGATGCTGGCGGTAGTAATCAAAAAAGAGAGTCTCAGCACAGCGTTTACCCTCGTCATAGCATGAGCGAATGCCAATCGGATTGACCTTACCCCAATATTCTTCTGGCTGAGGGTGCACTTCTGGATCACCATAGACTTCGCTAGTAGAGGCTTGCAAAATTCTGGCACGGGTTCTTTTAGCTAGGCCCAACATATTGATTGCGCCATGCACACTGGTCTTGGTCGTTTGTACTGGATCATATTGATAGTGCACAGGCGAAGCTGGACAAGCTAAGTTGTAGATCTGATTGGTTTCTACATACAGCGGGAAGGTCACATCATGGCGCATCACTTCCAACTTAGGATCGGATAACAAATGGGCTAAGTTTTGCTTAGTACCCGTAAAGAAGTTATCGACTACTAAAACTTCACTGCCTTCTTTAAGGAGTTTCTCAGTTAAGTGAGAGCCCAAGAAGCCGGCGCCGCCAGTGATGAGGATTTTGTTCATAGATTGATCTTGAAATAATTTTATTTAGTGAGAACGCGGTTTTCCCAACCAGCAGATAGATAGCCATAGACCACCTCGCCCAACATGATTACCATCGAGGTCATAAATGAGGCCATTCCGAATACAAAGCTCCACATCACATAGCCCGTTTTTGGTGTATTGAGGGCCCCAGCCTGAAAGAAGAAGAGCTCTAAAACCGTTAAAGAAATGAGTACGCCGCTTAGCACATCAAAAAATATTGCGATGGTGCAAAGACGACCCCGAAACTTGGATTCATCAGCCTCTTTGAGCATGAGTTGATACAGGCCATCTTCAGAAATATTGTCATCTCGCAATTCTTGATGAATGGCTCGCATCCGATCGACTGTTCTTGCCAAACGCGTGGAAATCGCATTGAATAAAGTAGCAACTGCCGTGAGTAGAAAAACGGGCGCTAGCGCCAGCTGAATATTATTCGTGATGATATCAATCGAGTTATCCATACTTACATCCCATCTTTTAATGTGACCAGGCTACAAGGCCGGTGTAGGCGCTAATCAGAACAAGCAAACCAAACACAATGCGGTACCACGCAAAAGGAATGAAGTTATGTCCAGCGACATAATGAATTAACCAGCGGACGCAGGCAAATGCTGAAATAAAGGCAGCCACAAAACCCACTATGATCGCTAATGTAAAGTCTCCCGTGCTGCTACCGTCGACGCTTAAAGAGACTGGGGACTTCCACAATTTGAGAAGTTCATAAGCCGTTGCTCCGCCAATGACAGGAATGGCCAAGAAGAAAGAGAACTCCGTAGCTACTGCGCGCGGCAATCCGAACAGCATACCCCCAATAATCGTGGCCCCTGAGCGGGAGGTGCCCGGTATCAAAGCGGCACATTGAGCAAGACCGACCTTCAGGGCGTCTAAATGAGAGAGTTCATCAACCGAATGCAAGGGGGACACAATGGTTTGGATCGGTCTTTTGGCCTGCAAGCGTTCAGCCCAGAAAATAACGAGTGCGCCAACAATAAATGCTGTTGCGACTGGAATAGGAGCAAACAAGACAGATTTAATTTGTTTTCCAAAAATCAGGCCTAAGCTCATCGCCGGAAAAGAAGCGATCAGGAGGTTGAGTACAAAACGACGTGAGAGCGAACTGCTGCCAAGCGTGGAAACCACTCTCCAGAGCTTAGCTCTGAACTCCCAGCATACCGCGAGGATGGCGCCAAACTGAATAATCACCTCAAATGCTTTGCCACGCTCATCATTGAAGTTGAGGAGGTCTCCAACCAAAATCAGGTGGCCCGTACTAGAGATCGGTAAAAACTCGGTCAGGCCTTCAACCACCCCCAAAATGAGTGCTTTAGTCAGTAAAATGAGATCCATAGTTGAGATATTAAGCCATTACCCTAGGGCCGCTCTGTTTAGCGACTAGATTGAGGGAAAATACCTGCTTTATCGTGTTTAGGCTTAAACTTCAGCCCATATTTACGCTTTGGAAAAAGATGACTGGTTTTACCTTCGATCACATCGGATTGCGTAAGCTACTAATCCGATTTGCTCATATTGTTTTGTTTACTGGGTCTACCCTTGGGTCTTTGCACGCCTTGGGACAAACCTCAGTCACGGTGACTCAGGCTGCCCCAAGTCTGACTGCTCCCAAGAACGCCTTACCGATGCCAGTGAGCACTCAGAGTCTTACTGGACTCGATTTGCCACCCAATATGGTGATTGCCAAACCAGCCATTCCTGAAGCGCCGGTCTTGTCGAATATTACCGGGGCAAAAGATGCCAATGTTACGGGGCAAGCAATGGACTTGATCACCCTGTACCAGGAGGCTGCGTTCAGTGACCCCGTCATGACGAGCGCTCGCTTTCAGTATGTTGCAAACCAAGAACAATATTGGCAAGGATTATCACTCTTGCTACCCCAAGTCAATGCTGCCCCAGGTTGGACACGCTATTACCAACATGCTGCGAATAATTCTTCTCTCCAGACCTATCCTGGAAATGCGCGCGTCTTTGGGCAAAAGAATTACACCGTTAGCTTGACTCAGCCTTTGATCAATGTGGCTTCTTTAGAGCTATATAAGATTGGTGACCTCACAACCAAAATTGCTGATCTGCAGTTTTATCAAGCTCAACAAGATCTTATTATTCGGGTTTCTCAAGCCTACTTTGATGTTCTGACTAGCCAAGATAACGTTGTGCTCTATCAAGAAAAAATGAGTCTCATTAAGCGACAGCTTGATCAAGCTCAGGCTAAATTTGATGCAGGTCTGGCCACGATTGTGGACGTCAATACTGCGCAAGCCAATTACGACTTAGCCAATTCTCAAGAAATTATTGCTCAAGCAGATTTAATCGTGAAGCGTGGCATCTTAGAACAACTGGTTGGCCACCCTGTTCCCGCCGTTAAGCCCCTAGCTAAAAATGCTCAGCTTGAGGGAGTGGCCAAAGATCCTCGTACTACTCTAAAAAATCCTGTACCGAGCCCCGCTGTCGCCGATAGCGTCAATCCAAAGTTACCTGCTGGTCAAACCCTAGATGACTGGATTCACCAAGCTGAAAACGCCAACTTCAACGTACTCGCTGGTAAGCTCAATGTGAATGTTGCAGAAGCAACCTATCGTGGTGCACTTGCAGCGAACTACCCCACCTTAAATCTGGGTGCGACTGCAGGCTATAACACCAATAACGGTTCAACCTATAGTACACAGCCATCCCAAACCAATATCTATAACAATACCGTAGGGCTCACTTTAAATATTCCGATCTATTCGGGCGGCTATAACAGCTCGGTCATCCGCCAAGATGCTGCTTTATTAGATAAAGCGAAATCAGACTATGACAATCTGCGCCGCACTGCTGCTCAGAATGTACGACAGGCATTTACCGGATTTTATGGCGGATTAGCCAGCGTAAAAGCCTATGAAGCTGCAGAAAAGTCAGGCACTTCTGCTCTGCAATCAAGTCAACTCGGATTTGAAGTAGGCACCTTAATTAACTTGGATGTTTTGGTAGCGCTTGATTCCTTAATCACTACTCGTGCGCAACTAACCCAAGCGCGCTATTCCACAATCTTGAATGCGATCAAGCTGAAGTCGACCGCCGGCACATTATCAGATGAAGATCTGATGGCGATTAATACACTCCTGCGTTAATACACTAGCCCTTCAGCAGCTCTAGACTAGCAGCCAACACCTCTTGACTACTTGGGGGTGATTGAATGTCACCCACATTCCGAATCTGTTTTGACCAGTAGCCCTCAGTCTTCCAACGAGGGGAGTCGCAGTAGATTTCAACAGTAGGTCTGTCTAAAACTGCTGCAAGATGGGTTAAGCCTGTATCAACGCCAATCGTCAGGCTTGCGCCTTTAATCAAGGCAAATGCCTCATCAATTGAGAATGCTGGGGGCACAAGAGAGTGACTCACTTGCATCGCCAGCGCTTCACTAATGCTGCGCTCTTCTGCATTGCCCCACGGAAACACAATCTGATAACCCTCTGCAGCCAACGATTTTCCTAGCGCAATCCAATCCTCTTGAGGCCAGCGTTTTGCTGACCTAGCTGTCGAATGAAAACACAAGATGTATGGTCGATGTAAACCAAAGATTGAGCTATTCGGAATTTGCTCAACAAAGCTGGGGGGATAAAACTGAGGACTAATCTCGCGTACCACTAAAGGTATATCCATTGCAGAGCACATTACCCAACGCGAGCGATCCACCGCATGGCATTGGGTTGGCACCTGAACTGACTGGTTATAGAAAGTTCTTGCAAGGGGCTCATATCCAGAAAACTCTGTAGCGTTTGCTAAGCCAGCAATGATTGCATGAGGACTTTTATTCGCTAGAGCACACACCAGGGCTGACTTGAGCAAACCCTGAGTCTCAATCACGATATCGTAGGTCTGTGCTTGTAAATCTTTTTTAAAGACAGAGAAGGCTTGCCAAGTTTTTAGTGAAAAGAGCGATTTTTTCCAGCCCCGCAAGCCAAAGGGAATAATGCGGTCAATACCTCGAAAGTGCTGATTTGAAAGAAGTGGTTTAAGCAGGTTCACATACCCTTCCTCAACTACCCAATCAATCTGTGCATCCGGAAAGCGGGCGCGCAAATCCCAAGCGATCGGTAGGTTGTGGAGTATGTCCCCAAGCGAGGATAACTTCACGAGTAAGATTTTTGGATTGCCCATCAGAGCATTATCTAATGGTTTTGGCTCTGCTTAAAACTTGGGGGCTGCTTCCCAAGCTAAACCAGCGCTATCTTTGGCATTCATATTGGGTGAAACACCCTGTGGCAGAGGCCACTCAATGGCAATCTGAGGATCGTTCCAAGCCAAACAGGCTTCGCTTTGTGGGTGGTAATAATCTGTCGTTTTATACAAAAACTCGGCAGTTTCAGAGAGCACCAAAAAACCATGGGCTAAGCCAGCAGGAATCCACAGTTGCTTATGGTTCTCAGCGCTCAGCTCAAGCCCGACCCACTTGCCATAGGTAGGTGAATCTTCACGAATATCCACCGCTACGTCAAATACGCTACCTGCAACCACTCTGACTAATTTGCCCTGAGTCTTCTCGAGTTGATAGTGCAGACCGCGCAAAGTCCACTGCCGAGAGAATGAATGGTTATCTTGAACAAAATCGAGCTTGAGACCAGTAGCTTGGGCAAAGTCCTCTGCATTAAAGGACTCAGTAAACCAACCGCGTTCATCGCCGAATACTTTAGGCTCTAGCACTAGAACATCATGAATCGCAGTTGATGTAATCTGAATTTTTCCACTACCAGCCATCAGAGCGCTTTCTTATTCGATAAACTCATTGGCTGAGATGCAGTATTCAGTTCATTCAAAATCTTACTCAGATATTGACCATAACTATTTTTACTGAGTTGCGCCGCCACCTTTGCAACAGCTTCTGCACTCACCCAGCCCTGACGATAAGCAATCTCTTCGGGACAAGCCACCATGAGTCCTTGACGTTTTTGTAAGGTGGCAATAAATCCTGCTGCATCTAACAAAGA
>Ga0214181_1000389_pt1 | contig 10618 bp, 9 predicted proteins | sample TroBogEpilimnion_19_FD_153019 | JGI IMG/M metagenome (GOLD analysis project Ga0214181, IMG submission 153019) | Freshwater microbial communities from Trout Bog Lake, WI - 05NOV2007 epilimnion | ecosystem: Environmental > Aquatic > Freshwater > Lake > Epilimnion/Euphotic zone | place: Trout Bog...
AACTAAGGGCAGGCATAAGCCTGTAGCAAGCTCAACTAAGCTCATGACATTGTCATTAGCCACACTAGCACGCATTAAAGCTTCAATTTGCGCTTGCTCTCCGCCTTGACTGCCATCCACTTTACCTGCGAACTGCGCGGCCTTCATCAGTGAGGTTAAATGTGAGTAGTGCTTTGTAATCATTGGAATGGAAGTCCCCATTTGTTCTGCCAGTTCATTGATAGGAACGTTCTCAAGCAAACGCTGTGTAGCATAGTAATGCCGCAGACTATATAAACTGCGTTCTTTGCCTGTTGTTGGGCAAGCTAGCATGCCGGCTTCTTCTAATATCAACTTAAAAGGTTTGTTAAAGCTGTCGGGCTGTGTGCCATCTTCTAACTGAAATACCAGCACAGGCAACTTAGCTGCCAATACTTTTTGTAAAGTCATGTCTTTTAGATCAGGGTTGAGTTGTCTTAAACGTTCAAGCAATAACCAGCAACTGTTATGCGCAATGAAATTGCGTGCGCCGCGTTTTCCTTTTTGTATACGGATATGTAGCACTGGCGCACCAAGATGCATTTCTACATCAATATGCCGCCATTCCATAAATTCAGCCTCTGTACCTGGCCGCATGCCAGTAGCGGCCATAAACGGCACATAAATCTGCACTAGCGCACGAATCATTCTAGTTCGTGCTGTGCGCCCATCGAGCACCCACTTAGCCATGAGTGATTGGAGATGTGCTAATTCGCCATGACTGAATTCAGCACGTCGATCATTTTCAGCACCGGTGTTCTTGGTGGCTGGGCGCATATACTCAGTCATATAGCCCAGTAGAATAGCTTCGTCCATGATGTGATTAAAGGCGGCATTATGATTACTTTGCGCACTAGCACTTAATTCACGACCTAATTTATTTTTACGCCATACATGAAATTCATTGATTACTGCGGGGGTGATGCGGTCAATGTTATAGCTGCCATAAAATTCGATTAGATAAAGTTTGATGGCGGAAACGTAATCTTGATGGCTAGGTTTGCCAGTACCGGCTTTTATTTCTTCTAATAATCGATTAAGTACGGTGATCGCCACTGCTTTAAATTTACGGCTGTGGATAGGGCGGCCTTCTTCATGATCAAAGACTGCCTTCATGTAGAACCGCTCTGCTAGTGCTGTGGCTTTAATTAAGTCACTTGTGCCTGTCGCGCGACGAATCCACAGTTTTGAATCGCCTATCTTATAATGCGCCTGCCAACGTTTACTATCAGGTCTGCGCACAAGGCGAAGCTCTTCTTCTTTGATAATAATGCTGTTGTGAGAGGGCGTGCGCATGAGATATAGTGTACTAGAATTACAAGGAAGGCAACACCAGCGAGATGTAAATTAACCGTGTAATAACCGTGTAATTAAAGTAAAAAATTAAGACAACGGTGTAAGTCGTTGTCTTAATTAAGTATTTTGGCTCCTCGACCTGGGCTCGAACCAGGGACACACGGATTAACAGTCCGTTGCTCTACCAACTGAGCTATCGAGGAATTGTTCTCAGAACAACGAGAAGCCAGCACTATACTGACTCTCAGGGTTAGTGTCAAACCTTTCGTGCACTTGAATTGCTAATATCTACACGCTTGATTTGGCTAGATAAAACAGGAAGCTAAATAGAATTTGTAATACCCTGATTTTGAAGCTATTAGACGTAACTGCTTATATTTGCGTTAATTAAGTGCGCGCTCTATGCGATCTAGTGCGTTGCGCAAATTTTCCATGGAAGTGGCAAATGAGATGCGGAAATAGCCTTCAGCACCAAAGGCTGAGCCAGGTACCACAGCGACATCGAATTTTTCTAGTAAATATTCTGCTAAGGCCATATCGGTAGTGGTTTTGATTTTTCCATCTTGATATAGGCTTTGAATAGCTCCACGTGCATCAGGGAAAGCATAAAATGCGCCCCCGGCCATTAAGCAGCTTAATCCAGGCATTTTGTTAAATCGGTTAACTACATAGGTATGACGTTCTTTAAAAGCTGTCACCATGGGTGTAATGCAATCTTGAGAACCTTCTAGCGCTGCCTGAGCTGCGACTTGTGATATTGAAGTTGCATTGCTGGTTGATTGCGACTGCAGAATTTCCATGGCTTTAATAATGTAAGCAGGTCCTGCTGCGTAGCCTATGCGCCAACCTGTCATCGAGTAAGCTTTGGATACGCCGTTTAATACAATACAACGATTTTTAAGCGCTGGAGTTGCATTAAGAATGTTATAAAACTTATCCCCAGTTAAATTAACGTGTTCATACATATCATCGGTAGCAACTAGTACGTGTGGGTTCTTAAGTAACACCTCGCCTAGTGCTTTTAACTCGCCTAGCGTATACACCGCACCAGTGGGGTTTGAAGGTGAGTTAATCATAAAAATTTTGGTGTTAGGGGTAATTGCTGCTTCTAATTGTTGTGGAGTAAGCTTGAAGCCTTGCTCAATACCACATTCAATAATGACCGGTATAGCTTCTGCGACCAGTGCAATGTCAGCGTAAGATACCCAGTAAGGAGCAGGAATAATAACTTCATCGCCTTTATTTAGCACCGCCAAACAAAGATTAAAAATAGTTTGCTTGCCACCAACGCCTACAATGACTTCATTTAGTTTGTAATCAAAGCCGTTTTCATTTTTAAATTTGTTTACAATGGCTTTTTTTAGCCCTGGAATACCTGCCACAGGCGTGTATTTAGTAAATCCGTCATCAATCGCTTTTTTGGCAGCATCTTTAATGTGTTGTGGCGTATCAAAGTCTGGTTCACCAGCAGCTAAACCGATAATGTCACGACCTTCAGCTCTATATTTACCCGCTTTAGCGGTAATGGCTAGTGTAGGAGATTCTTTAATGGCCTGAACGCGTTTTGAAAGTACTGATTTTTGATAAGCTGCTTGCGCCTGAGATTCTGATTGTGCTAATGCCAAAATATGCTTCCTTAAAACAATTTCTATGCAATTGATCGATTTGCGGCTATTTTACGCATAAAAAACAGGATTAGGAACAATTTAGCAGAATATGAGCAGTATTAACTAGTTTGTAAGTTGGCATTAAACTATGGGCTGTTATAGATTATCATGACTTAATCTAGCATTGCGAGCCGCATTCAATCATACGTCCGTACTCTTCAGCCATATCTTTATCAACTAGGCCAATCGCTGACTTTACTTCATTTATTTCAGCCTTGTCATTGTTGTTGATAGCGATGCTTCCTAGCCTAAATAAGGCGTCAGTGTTATTTGCATCAAATTTTAAAGCTTGGTGATACGCGTTTTTTGCTTCCGTGATTTTATTTAAGTTTTCTTTAGCAGTTCCAAGTTCAAACCAAGCATCTGTATTATTGGGACTGGCCTCTATCCATTTTTGAGAAACCTCTACTAGCTTTGTCCAGTCTTGATTTATTTCAGGCAATGCCATTTGCATAAAAAATGGTTTTTTATCATCGTCCTCTTCCCAAAACGCCTTGCCATCAATAGGGAACTCAGTTTCGATGGGTTGTTTTTCTAAGTTTGCTAGCCATTCAATTGGTAACGAGTAATAGTAAGCAGGGCGGCCAGGTGTTTTGAAAGTATTGATACCGAGTAAATTGCCATCAAGATCGAAGATACCGCTTCCACTCGCTCCCATTAGAAAAATAGCGCTGCTTCTAATAATTTTTCCGTCGTCAAACGTATAGGTTGATTTGATATTACCTTCTGATATTAACGGAGCAGGCGTGCCATTAGAATGCCCAATGGCAACGACTTCTAGACCGCGCTTTAAGTCAAAGCCCTTGCCTAAAGGCGGTGCTTTAAATGGCAAGTCAACGGCTGTAATTAAGCATAGGTCATGCCAGCGGTCAGCTTGCACTGAAGCTATGGCGAATGAGTCCTCTCCGCGAGCAATCCAGGGTTGTTTCGTACTTCTAAATATATGGCAATTGGTCAATACTTTATTGTGGGCTACAACGACACCCGAGCCAGTGCCTAAACTGCCGTTTTTGTTATATGCGCGTATCATCACGACAGATTGCAAAGATTCCATGACTTTGGATGAGTCTGAGGCTAATGCTAGTTGAATTGTAGCTAGTTGAATTGACGTAAGAAGTAATACAAGCAAAATTGAACTACGCATATAAATCCTTATTAAGTATATTAATTGCTGACTATCGTTAAAGCTTATGAAGCTTTATTATAAAATTCATTTTTGAAACACTATCAGTAAGATGACTCAATTATTTGGACAAAGTTCTTGAAATTATTTGTTAGCATTGGGTATCCGGTTGTCTGTTAAAATCACGAGCTAAATTTCCTAATGAAGAACAATGTGTTTGTCACTTTTCCCAATAGCAAGTATCAACTGTATCAGCCTTTCCAGCCAGCCGGTGATCAGCCTCAGGCAATAGATAAGCTGACAAAAGGAATCAATGAAGGCATGAAGTTTCAAACCTTACTTGGCGTCACTGGTTCCGGTAAAACGTTCACCATGGCTAATGTAATCGCGCGTACTGGTCGACCAGCAATCGTGATGGCTCCAAACAAAACCTTGGCCGCACAGTTATATAGTGAATTTCGAGAGTTTTTTCCGAATAACTCTGTTGAGTATTTTGTCAGTTACTATGATTACTATCAACCAGAAGCCTATGTGCCTTCACGTGACCTGTTTATTGAAAAAGACTCTAGCATCAATGAACATATTGAGCAGATGCGACTGTCCGCAACTAAGGCTTTATTGGAGCGGGAAGACAGTATTATTGTGGCGACCGTATCAGCAATTTACGGTATTGGGGATCCGGCGGATTACCACGGCATGGTTTTGCATGTGCAGCAAGGTGAAAAAATTGCCCATCGAGACATGATAGCGCGGTTGGTGGGTATGCAATATGATAGAAACGAATTTGATTTTTCACGCGGAACTTTTCGGGTGAGGGGCGATGTGATCGACGTTTTTCCGGCTGAAAACAATGAAACCGCGGTGCGCATTTCTATGTTTGACGATGAAGTAGAATCGATTACGTTATTCGATCCACTCACTGGGCAAGTCTTTAACAAAATTCCACGCTACACCGTGTATCCATCCAGTCATTATGTAACACCTCGAGAAACGACGATTCGCGCAATGGAAAAAATTAAGCACGAACTGAAAGATCGTGTAGATTTTTACATTAAAACTGGGAAATTGGTAGAAGCTGCTCGTATAGAGCAGCGCACCCGATTCGACCTTGAAATGTTGAATGAAATTGGTTTTTGTAAGGGTATTGAGAACTACTCAAGACATTTATCTGGACGCAATCCTGGCGATCCTCCTCCTACGCTGATTGACTATCTTCCAGATAATGCATTAATGATTATTGATGAAAGTCACGTCACTGTGCCACAAGTAGGTGCGATGTTTAAAGGTGACCGCTCGCGTAAGGAGAACTTAGTGGATTATGGCTGGCGATTGCCTTCGGCCCTAGATAATCGCCCTCTTAAATTTGAGGAGTTCGAGCACATTATGCGTCAGTGCGTATTTGTGTCAGCCACGCCATCTGAATATGAAGCTAATCATCAGCAACAAGTTGTAGAAATGATTGCGCGGCCTACGGGTCTGGTAGATCCGCCGATTGTAGTAAAGCCCGCTGATACTCAGGTGGATGACTTATTGGGTGAGATTAAGTTGCGGGTTGCCGTAGGTGAGCGTGTTTTGGCAACCACGTTAACCAAGCGTATGTCGGAAGATTTAACAGATTACTTAAGTGAGCATGGCGTCAAGGTGCGCTATTTACATAGTGATATTGATACGGTTGAACGGGTTGAGATCATTCGAGATTTGCGTTTGGGTGAGTTTGATGTGCTGGTGGGTATTAACTTGTTGCGCGAGGGATTGGATATTCCAGAGGTATCATTGGTTGCCGTTCTAGATGCAGACAAAGAGGGGTTCTTGCGTTCTGAGCGTTCGTTGATTCAAACCTCAGGCCGTGCCGCACGTAATATTAACGGCAAGGTCATTTTCTATGCCAATAAAACTACGCGTAGCATGAAGGCCGCAATGGATGAAACAGAACGCAGGCGAAGTGTGCAAATGGCTTTTAATGAGGCTAATGGCATTGTTCCAAAAGGCATTACTAAACGAATTAAAGATATCATAGATGGTGTTTACGACAAAGATGAAGCGCTGCGAGAGCGTAAGGTGTTACAAGAACAGGCTAGTTATGAGTCTTTAAGTGAAAAACAAATAGCAAAAGAGATGAAGCGCTTAGAAAAAGCCATGCACGACAGCGCTAAAAATCTAGAGTTTGAAAAAGCTGGCGATTATAGAGACCAGCTTAAAAATCTTCGTATTAAGTTCTTTGGTGCAGAGATGCCGGATTTAGTTTAACTGAACGGATAAAATAATATCGATTGATTAAACGCCAGCAAGTGTCTATAATCGCGCGCTTGCTTGGTAGCGTTATCAAGTAAATAAAATTTAACCTTGTCACACTGCAACTTATTGTGATGTGCGACTGAATTTAGTTGCGCATTTTGCAGGTGGCTTTAATCCAAAAGGAGTACTAATGAGACATTATGAACTAGTGTTTATCGTCCATCCGGACCAAAGTGAACAAGTACCTGCAATGATTGAGCGTTATCGAACAGTTATTACAGCCAGTGGCGGTGCAGTTCATCGCTTAGAAGACTGGGGTCGCCGTCAACTTGCTTACCCAATCAAAAAAATCCATAAAGCTCACTATGTGTTAATGAACATTGAGTGTGGCCTAGAAGTATTGGCTGAACTTGAGCATGGCTTTAAATTTAATGATGCTGTTTTGCGTCATTTAATGATGGCTACAAAAACTGCAGTGACTGAACCATCACCAATGATGAAAGAAGAGAAATCTAGATCAGTATTGGGCAGAGATGGCGCTCCAGTTGCACATGAAACTGAGGTTGCAGCAGCTTAAGTAATAAAGTGAATACACTGGTGTTGAAATCGGAGGTTGTGCAAATTGAGCCGCTTCGTTATACGCCAGCAGGCATACCGTTGTTAAGTGTTTTATTGCGTCATGTTTCCGATCAAGTTGAAGCGGGCATGAAGCGTAAGGTGGAATGTGAATTGAATGCGGTGATCTTAGGTGATCAAGCATTAAAAAGCTTGAAATTAGGCTCTCACATTGTAGCGACTGGCTTTTTAGCTAAACGCAGCCTCAAAAGCACCCAATTGGTAATGCACATTAACCATTTAGAGAATATTTAGGAGTTAAACATGGCAAGAGAAATGTACAAACGCCGCCGTTACTGCCGTTTTTCAGCAGAAGGCATTAAAGAAGTAGACTACAAAGATGTAGATTTGCTTAAAGATTTCATTTCAGAAAATGCAAAGATCATTCCTGCACGTATGACGGGTACTAAAGCACGTTATCAACGTCAATTAACGTCTGCTGTTAAACGCGCACGTTTCTTAGCTTTGCTTCCATTCACTGACAAACACCAATAATCGGAGGCTACCATGCAAATTATTTTATTAGAAAAAGTGGGTAACCTAGGTAGTTTAGGTGACATTGTTAAAGTTAAAGACGGTTACGGCCGTAACTTTTTAATTCCACAAGGCAAGGCTAAGCGTGCTACTGAAGCAAATAAAGCTGAAATTGCAACACGTCGTGTTGAGTTAGAAAAACAACAAGCTGCAATATTAGCTGCTGCGCAAGCACGTGGTGAAAAATTAGCTGCATTTGTTGTTACTGTTACGCAAAAAGCTGGTGTTGATGGACGTTTATTCGGTTCAGTAACTAATGGTGATATTGCTGATGCATTAAATGCACAAGGCTTTGAAGTGACTAAAGCATTAGTACGTTTACCTAATGGTCCGTTGAAAACTATCGGCGACCATTCAGTGACTGTAGCTTTACATCATGATGTTGTTGTTGATATCAAGGTAACTGTGGTTGGTGAAGCGTAAAATCTAACTATATGGTCGCTATGCGACGGAATTAGATTTTTTAAAAAAAGGCTACTTATGAACTGCACCCCAAAAGTTGGACTAAACCTCCAACTGATTAAGGTGCATTTTTCATGTCTAAATATACGAAATCATTCAAGCTCCAGATAGTTAAAGATTACGAGTCCTCACATTTAGGGAGCAGCAGTTTCAGTAAGCAATATGGGGTGTTTAAATCTACTTTAGAGAATTGGGTCCGTGATTACCGTTTTTACGGATCTACGTGCTTCGACAAGCGCTTACAAAGCTACTCACTTGAATTCAAGTTGAAAGTGCTTAAGCACATGGAAGCGCATGGTTTGTCTTTGCCGCGCACAGCGAATTTATTCAACATCCCTGCACCAAGTACAATTTTCACATGGCAACGGCTTTATCGTCTAGGCGGTGAGCCAGCTCTGATATCATCTAAGCTAGGGAGGCCTGTGATGAATCAACCAAAAGATAAAATGGATAAAGCACCTAAGGACATGACGCAAGAGGAGTTGCTTGAGGAGGTTCTGAATCTTCGAGCGGAGCGTGATTACCTAAAAAAGTTACAAGCCTTAATTCAGCAAAAGAAATTGGCCGCAAAGCACAAGCCGCACTAATCGCTGATTTAAGGGATAAGCACGAACTGTCACGTTTATTGGCGGTGAGTCTATTAGCTAAAAGCACTTATTTCTACCACACCCATGCACGTCCTGACCGCTATACCGATGAGAAGCATTTGATAGCCAGCATCTATCATCAACACAAAGGGCGTTACGGCTATCGCCGTATAGGACTGGCTTTAAAGCGTTTGGGAGTTAATCTTAATCACAAGACCGTACAAAAGCTGATGCATCAGTTACACCTGAAGTCGATTGTGCGAGTGGCTAAGTACAAATCCTACAAAGGTAATGTTGGCAAAGTCGCCCCCAACCATTTATCTCGGCAGTTTGTTGCAGCATCCCCTAATGAGAAATGGGTTACGGATGTGACTGAATTTAATCTCTCTGGGGTGAAAGTCTATCTATCCCCAATCCTGGATTTATATAACGCTGAAATCATCTCGTATGAAGTCACTAATCGGCCACAATATCTACTGGTTGGTAATATGTTAAGCAAAGCGATCGCTAAGCTGGGTGAGAATGAAAGACCTATGATTCATTCTGATCAAGGCTGGCAATACCAGATGCAACAGTATCAACAAGCACTGAAATCTAGAGGGTTAATGCAAAGCATGTCGAGGAAAGGTAATTGCTTGGATAACGCTGCTATGGAAAGCTTCTTTGGGGTGCTTAAATCAGAATTCTTTTACCCTAAGAAGTTTGTAGATGTGGCTACCTTCATTAAAGAGCTCAAAGAATATATTTGGTATTACAATCACGAAAGGATTAAGACGAAATTAAAAGGACTGAGTCCTGTGGAATACAGAAATCAGTCCTTATCTTTTAACCCAAATTAAAAGTCCAACATTTGGGGGTCAGATCACTTAGGTAGCCTTTTTTATTTGGTATCATGCATTTAGATTTTGTGGTTATTAAGTATAATCAAGACATGACTGATCAACAATTAAATGCACTAAGAATCCCACCTCATTCCGTAGAAGCGGAGCAATCAGTCATTGGCGGTTTGCTGCTTGAAAATGAGGCGCTAGATAAGGTCGCCGATATACTTACCGCAAAGGATTTCTATCGCCATGACCATAAGCTGATCTTTCAGCATATAGCAAAACTGATTGAACATAATAAGCCGGCTGACATTGTCACCGTAGCAGAGTCGCTAGAAAATAGCGCTGAGCTCTCGGGTATTGGTGGTATTGCTTATTTGGGTGCATTAGCGCAAAGCACCCCCACTGCCGCTAATATTCGTCGGTATGCTGAGATTGTGCATGAGCGCGCAGTGATGCGCCAGTTAGTGGTTGTCGGGTCAGGTATTGCTGAAAGCGCCTATGCTCCAAATGGCCGTGATGCTCAGCAGTTGCTTGATGAAGCAGAAGCTAAAATATTTCAAATTGCCGAGGGTGGCAAACGTAGTACTGAAGGTTTTGTTGATATCAAAGTCTTGTTACCGCAAGTGGCTGATCGTATTGATCAGTTATTCTCACGCGATAATCCATCTGATGTGACTGGTATTCCTACCGGTTTTACTGATTTAGATTCTATGACATCTGGTTTACAAGGGGGTGACTTGGTAATCGTGGCTGGACGTCCGTCAATGGGTAAAACTGCATTCTCATTAAATATGGCAGAAAATATTGCACTAGATAGCGGTTTACCTGTAGCAGTTTTCTCCATGGAAATGGCATCAACTCAGCTAGCCATGAGGATGATTGGCTCGGTAGGCCGTTTAGATCAGCATCGAATGCGCACTGGTAAGCTAGAAGATGAGGATTGGGAAAAGCTCACGACTGCACTCGGTAAATTGAATGAAGCCCCTATTTTTATTGATGAGGGAGCAGGTCTAAGCAGTTTTGATGTGCGCGCCAGAGCCCGTCGACTACATCGCAAATGTGGAAAATTAGGGTTGATCGTGGTCGATTACTTGCAGTTGATGTCAGCACCAGCTGGGCGCCAAGGTGAAAATCGTGCAACGGAAATTTCTGAAATTTCACGTTCGCTTAAAGCTTTAGCTAAAGAGTTAGATGTACCAGTGGTCGCTTTGTCACAATTAAATAGAAGCGTGGAACAGCGCCCAGATAAACGCC
>Ga0214181_1000407_pt1 | contig 10307 bp, 8 predicted proteins | sample TroBogEpilimnion_19_FD_153019 | JGI IMG/M metagenome (GOLD analysis project Ga0214181, IMG submission 153019) | Freshwater microbial communities from Trout Bog Lake, WI - 05NOV2007 epilimnion | ecosystem: Environmental > Aquatic > Freshwater > Lake > Epilimnion/Euphotic zone | place: Trout Bog...
TCCATTCTTGCTGATCGAAGGCAAACATCTTGCCAGTAAATTTCTGTGCATGTTGTTGACCGGCACGAATAGTAATGTCTACAGTTTCTGAAATAGCCGTGCAGTCACGGGGCAGGGTGTCGCTGTTGGCATTCATAATCATGCCTTTATCATCCATTAACATGCCGTCCATGTCCATGGCAGTCACCACGGAACTAGCGCAGAGCATTAATAAAGTGAGTACTAAAGTTTTCATGATTTTTTCCGTCTAACAATAAGCGCACTCAAGACTAACAGGGCGATGATCAAGCCAGCGATTAGACCAAATAAGATGATGCGACCATAATTTGGAGCTAGCAACCCAGCGTCACCGAGTAAGGCTGCAAAATCTCCGCTCGCCCATACGGCTTGTTTTTTTGCGTAATAGTCTTTATTAAATACTTGATCAAACAATTCGTCATGCATTTTGGGCATACCTAGCTCATCAAGATAATGTTTGTAAGCAAGAATAGCCATATTACCACCGGGTTCCATGCCATCAGTGGTTGTGCCTGTAGGTACATGATCATGAAACATCCATAAGCCTGGACCATAATTGTGCAAGCCATCGTTTATGGTTTGTAATCGTAAATCAGTGCGTTGTGCAGGGGCAATATCAAAAACATCTCGAGTTATTTGCTGACCTTCGGGCTGTTCAACGCCATCTAAGGCGGTAATAGTCGCTTTATGGCCATGAATATGTAAAGCCACAGAAGAGCGCTGTAAGTTAGCAACATGTAGTTTAATGATCTCATTTTCATCAGCGATGATCATGGCATCTCTTAGTGTGTAAGGAAATGAGTGGCCATTGAGCATGAAGTAGTTTTCAAAAGACTCGGTCATGTTGTAGTCTCTAGCCATTTGCTTTGCAATCAGTCTAGGGTCATTAGCGGTTTGGATGATAGACGCCAGTTTCTTATCAACGGATTGATAATGTAGGTCATATTCTTGGTTATAAACTTTTTTCACCGCAGTTGAAGGGTGGCGTACTTGCCCTGCACCAATATTGAAGGTTTGTAGCCAATTATTAGGCTGATTTTCTTCAACGATAAACATTCCATTTAAGCCCATCATAAAATGCTGAGCAGTTTGTACATGGCAGTGATAAAGCATAGTGCCTGCATGTCTAGGCTGTATTTGGTAAGTGTGGCTTTTGCCGGGAAATACCGCATGTTCTTCCATACCATCATTATCTTGGCCTTCATCATTAAGCCAAGGATGATCTACGCCGTGTAGATGGATGGTATGAGGTAAATAATGAGTGTTTTCTAAAGTAATATAAACCTTATCACCTTGCTCAACACGGATAACAGGAGAGGGTGCGCGCAACATTGGATTGGCTACTAAAGAATTGAAGTTTTTAAGAGCCATGCCTCTTGATTTAGGTGCATAGACCCAAAGTCCGGGTTGTATGCCTGGCGCTATATCAAAAGTATTGATTAAAAACTCACCATCTGGGCTGCTGCCGTTAAGTTCAACGACTTCCAATTTAATGCGAATAATGTCCGGATCGCCATCATGATCTAAATCATCGCTTAGTGTGATGGCATCTTGAGCAAAGTTAGTTTGCATTAAGGTGCCCATCGAAACATTATTGGTGCCTTTAACCGAGGTGACAATATCATAAGGATTATCAGGTTCGCAGGAAGGTGCGGCATCTATAGTAACGCCTTCAATAACTTGTTCAGGTCGCCACTCAGCATGATCATTGGAGCAGGGCTTGTTGATGCTGCTATTGTCTGAGCGAGTGTAAATAGTCGCTGGAGGTATTATGTCAGCCGCTTCTTGTAATTGTGGGGCGACTTTAATAAGAGCTGGGATCAATACCACAAGTAGCGGTAATATGCAGAGCATGGCGTATTTAGGTTTCATTAATAGCGATGAAATGATGTTGTTGTGCGGCTATTGTAAAGGGCTAATTAGGTAAATCCTAGTGACCTTTGTAATGATTTAATCGCTAGGGTGTTAATTGGTTTATGTAGAGTGATATTAAAATACAAAAATAGTCAGCGATCCAAGCAAGTAGCTTCAATTCGACTGTGTTTTGTCGAGCCTACTTGCTGTATCCGTTAATAGCATAGCGTATTACGCCGATGCTATGCGTTGTAAATGGTCTAATACGCTAAATAAACTGTGAAAGTATTTTCATTTTTGGCTTCCCCCTTTTACAAAGGGGGAAGCTAAATTCATAATACTTTCACAGTCCCTAGCGGGTTGCCCCTGACAAGATAATTACTGGGTAATAACTTCTGTGCCTTTACCAATTAAAACGATGTCAGCGGGTCTCATAGCAAACAAACCGACAGTGACTACGCCAGTAATATTATTGATGATTTGTTCTAATTCAATTGGATTAAGAATGTTGAGATTATGGACGTCGAGTATCACGTTATGATTATCAGTGATACAGTTTTCGCGCCATACTGGTTGGCCGCCTAATTTAACGAGCTCTCTAGCGACGTAACTTCTTGCCATAGGAATCACTTCAACAGGTAAAGGGAATTTACCCAGAACATCAACGCATTTGCTTTCATCGACGATACAAACAAACTTTTTGCTAGCTGCAGCAATAATTTTTTCGCGAGTTAAGGCGCCGCCGCCGCCTTTAATCAGATGTTTGTGAGGGCTGACTTCATCAGCGCCATCAACATACACATCAAGTGTTCCGACTGCATTTAAGTCAAATACAGGGATGCCAACTTTCTTTAAATGAGCAGTACTGACTTCAGAGCTAGACACTGCGCCTTCGATATCGCCTTTAATGTCGCCTAAATAATCAATAAAATGTTTGACGGTAGAGCCAGTGCCTACGCCAACGATGGCGACATCTTTAATATAGTGTATGGCTGCTTGTGCCACTTTTTGTTTTAATTCATCTTGAGTCATGGAAGCTTCCTGTTAAAAGTTATCGGTGTGCGATAATACCTCAGAATGGCGCGGAGTTCAGCCGTTTTTTAAATTTCCCTGTAAGAAAGCTCATTTGTCATGTAGGTCGGGTTAGCGTAGCGTAACCCGACAACGTATCAATGCTTAGGTTGAAAAAGATCTAAGTCATCTAATAGTCGTTTTTTAGTTTGACCTAACACCGAGGCATTAAATGCTGGTATCTGTACTGTTATTTCTTATCGGGCTACTTGCTGTCCAGCAATTTCAGGTATTGCCCAGCAATCTCTGGCTAATAATGGTTAGCTTCTCTGCTTTGGTTTTAGCAAGCTTACGTCACTGGTGTTTATTGTTCTTAGTGATAGGCGTGTTGTGGGCTGTGCTTTTTGCCATGCTGCGTTTAGACGATCAATTGCCAGAAGCATTAGAAGGTATCGATATTCCTGTGAGTGGTTATGTGGCGGATTTGCCTGAGCAAGATGATCGGCGCACGCGTTTTGATTTTATCGTGCAATCCTCTGAGCAAAAACTACCTCGTTTATTAAGATTAAATTGGTATTATCCTGAATACCCTATCAAAGCTGGTCAGCAGTGGTCATTTACCGTTAAATTAAAGCGACCTCATGGTAGTTTTAATCCGGGTGGCTTTGATTATGAGCGTTGGTTATTTACTGAAGGGATAGCTGCAACGGGTTATATTCGCCCCAGCCCTAAGCCAGTATTGCTGGGTGTAGCTTCAGCGTGGATGCATATATCTTTATGGCGACAAATAATTACTGATCGCTTATCAGAAGTGGCTAGTGATTGTACTCATTTAGGTTTGATTAAAGCGCTCACCATAGGCGATGGTAGTGGCATTTCTCAGCATGAGTGGGCAGTGTTTCGAATAACGGGTACTACCCATCTCGTGGTTATATCAGGTTCACATGTAGGTTTGATAGCTGGATTGGTCTATGTTTTAGTATTAAAGCTTTGGGCTAGGCTAGGTTTTTTAACGTATTCACCACAACGGATTGCAGCGCTTGCTGCGATGTTAACGGCTGTTTTTTATGCTGGATTAGCCGGCTTTTCGGTGCCGACTCAGCGTTCAGTGATTATGCTAACCGTGGTGATGTTGGCTATTAGTTTTCAGCGCAATACTAGGCCTTTTAATACTTTAGCCGTAGCATTATTGTTAGTGTTGATTATTGATCCTTTGGCCGCTTTGTCGGCGGGCTTTTGGTTATCCTTTTTAGCTGTTAGTTTAATTATCTATACTATTTCCGCTCGACTAGGCTCGTTTGGCTATCTATTAGAAGTCATTAAGATTAATTGGGCGACCTCCGTGGGTTTAGCGCCGTTGTTATTGTTCTTCTTTCAGCAAGTGTCGTTGATTTCGCCGTTGGCCAATTTTATAGCGGTGCCAGTTATCAGCGTATTAGTGGTGCCGTTGGCCTTAATCGGTGTTTTGTTAATGTTTTCGGTACCGGTCATCGCTCATGGCTTGTTTATTGTTGTTGATGGTATTTTACAAACCTTATGGTGGCTGTTGTCGTTAATGGCGGAGTTGCCGCTCGCCTCTATTAATCACGCGCAGCCTTCTGTCTGGGCTTTAGTATTTGCAGTGCCGGGTATTTTGTTAATGTTAGCGCCTGCCGGTATGCCTGCACGATGGCTCAGTATGGTTATGTTTTTACCGTTAATTTTTACTGCGCCCAAGTTGCCAGCGCTGGGTGCTATTAAGCTGACGGTACTGGATGTAGGGCAAGGTTTGTCGGTGGTGCTGCAAACCACTCATCATAATTTGGTTTATGATACTGGCGCTAAATTTTCCGCAGAAAGTGATATGGGTCTAAGTGCCATCCTGCCTTTTTTACGGCAACAGGGTGTCGATCACTTAGATACTTTGATTGTCAGTCATGGTGATAATGATCATATAGGTGGTGCGGAATCATTGTTGCGAGGCATGCCTACTCAGCAAATATTGACCAGTGCCACTGAACAGTTAAGCGCTCATGCACCTGAGACTTGCAAGGCAGGACAATCTTGGGTGTGGGATGAGGTGAACTTTACTATGTTGTCACCCCAACAAAGTTTTGTTTCAGATAACGATAATTCCTGTGTGCTAAGGGTTCAATCGAAACAGGGATCAGTGTTATTAGTCAGTGATATAGAGACTGCCGCAGAATCTTGGTTGGTAGAGACTTATGGACATGCTTTAAAGTCTGATATTTTGCTGGCCCCGCATCACGGTAGTAAAACCTCTTCTACGCTCAGTTTTTTAGAGGCAGTTAATCCTAAGTATGTATTAATTTCAGCGGGCTATAAAAATCAATTTGGTCATCCGCATCCGTTTAGCCTGCAACGTTATCAGCAAATGGGGGCTCTATGCTGGAATACAGCAGATAGAGGTGCTCTTATGTTAAGTGAAAAGGCAAATGACTGGGATGTTCATTCATGGCGTGATGAAAACGCTAAATATTGGAATAATCGGCATAAGTGAAAGATAATGTTTGTTTTTGATTTTATCTAAAGGCGATGAGATGGCTCAATTTACAGTGACTGGTGATGTAGATCCTTTTTTGCATATTAGTCTGTTGCGTGGGGAAACAATCTATTGCGAATCAAACGCGATGGTGATGATGGAAAGCGCTTTAGAGCTAAAAGGCAAAATGACTGGCGGTTTGGGTAGTGCTTTAATGCGCCGTTTTGCTAATGGGGAGTCGTTCTTTCAAGAACATATAGAAGCAACAAGAGGCGATGGCGATTGTTTATTGTCGCCCACTTTACCAGGAGCAATACAAGTCTTAGATGTCGGTGCTATCAGTTATAAAATTACTGATGGTGCATTTGTGGCTGCCGAAAGTGGCGTATCTCTGAATGTACGTTCACAAAACTTAGGATCAGCCATGTTTGGACAAACAGGCGGATTCTTTATATGTGAAGCCAGTGGTGTTGGAAAATTAGCTGTATCAGGTTTTGGTTCTAGTTTTGTCTTAGATGTAGAGCCGGGTAAAGACATTATTATTGATAATGCTCATGTAGTCGCTTGGGATAGCTCTTTGAATCATGAAATCTCGGTTGCAACACAACAGTCGAGTGGTTTGTTAGGTCAGTTGGTGAACAGCGTCACCAGTGGTGAAGGCATGGTGCTAAAGTTTTCCGGTAGAGGCAAAGTGGTCATTTGCTCTCGTAATCGAGAGAATTTTATCGCTTGGTTACTTAAAGGAATGCCGGGGTAATTGATTATTCAATAGAAATGTTGGTCGGGTTACGCTATCGCTAACCCGACTTACATAAATGCGCCAAGCTGGGGCTTGGTGTTCCCGAAAAAAGTCTTAGCTGCTTAGCTGCTTTGGTGCTCTATAGCAATTGGGGCTGGCTGAAATAAATCAGCAATTAGTTTAAAATAGCTTGCGAATTTGGGTGGTACAGGGATGTCCCAAGCTCTGCCGGTGATATGTCCAAATATATTGGTTAACCAAATGCGGTTAGATTGCGCATCTTGGATTAATAGTTGATAAGCATTGTCTTTGCTGGCAATGGCAAAATCATTCATCCAAACTTCAATGGACTCGGCTTCTCCTTCGAGTTTAATGTTGACATAGACTTTGCGTGCGTCTATGTCTAATTCAAAGTCGATTAAATGAGCGATGCCTTTAAGTATTTTATTAGTTGTCCAAACCACCATCATTTTTGGAGTCCATTTGATAGCTTTTTTGATAAAGTATGTTTTGTAGTTCATGGGTCGTTGTTATTGGATAGGTTGCTAATTAATCAAAAAAGTTAATTTCAGTGGATTAAAAAATTGTCATTTTGTAGGGACAGGTCGCGACCTGTCCCTATATTACGATCGCCAATAAGACGAGAGTATTATTCAAGCTATTTTTTATTTTGGCGCTGATAAATCTAAGCTGTGTTTAGTTTTGTTTGAGTCGGTGCTGCTTTTGTTTTGTTTAGAAGGTTTTGAATTGCCAGTTTTAGCTTTTTCATCAGCGTTTTCATCTAGTAAATCAACATCTTGGCTAGAGTTGCCATCATGTATTAAGAAATCACGATTTTGTAGATAAGAGTTTTTGATAAAGTCATAACGATTAACTGAGCCTTCATCCATGATTTTTTCAGTGGTCATTAAGTTTGCGCGTCTATCAACAATATCAATAGCCTTAGAACCGGCAATTGCCCCGCTAATTACGTTGGTTCCAAAAGCGGAAACATAAGTTAATGGATTGAATAGTGCATCGCCCACTATGCCTAGGGCATCTCTTGGATTACTAGGACCGAAAAATGGCAATACTAAATAATTTCCTGCTGGAACTCCCCAGACACTCAGTGTTTGTCCGAAATCTTCATCATGTTTAGGTAAGTCTACCTGTTTCGCTACATCAATAAAACCAGCGACGCCCACAGTGGAGTTAACGAGAAATCGTCCTGCATCCATGCCGCCTTGGTTTAGTTTGAATTGTAATAGGTCGTTGATAGTCACGCCTATGTCTTTAATGTTACTGAAGAAATTAGTGATGCCATCATTAACAAAGGTAGGAGTAATCCATTGGTAGCCTTTGGCAACTGGTTTTAAAATACCCTTGTCAATATGATCATTGAAAGAATGAGCGCCTTGATTCCAGCCTAACCATGGATCATTTTCTGGGGGAGGTGTGGTAGTAGCGCAGCCAGTTAAAGTTATAGCGAGAGTAAGACTAGACAATAATAGCGGTTTACGAGTAATCACTTTGGTTTGTTTCATGATAGCTTTTTTCCTACTTAGAGTTGGCGTTTTATTATTGTTATATTGTGGGCATTTATAGCACAAACCAGAATAATGAACATAAAATGTTGTTATTTTGGATGATGATAACGAGTTTTATTAGGCTTTTCTGTCTTAGTTGCTTTGACTTTACTCTTAGTTACGACTTTAGATTTAACTTTAGTAATAGCTTTAGCGGTACTAATTTTTTTAAGGCTAGGTGTCACTGTTGTGTGGTGAGCATTATAACGATGCTTATAGATAGGTTTTACTTTGGGGATATAAACTGCATTTGTGGTGTCTGAGCCTGTAGTGGTTGCTCTCATATTGCCACAGCCCAGTTGGACGGGTGGCGTGCCACCAGTATTGTTAGGCATGCTATTGATATTAGCGGTAGGGTATGTATCGATTCTATTAGCAAAGCCATTATTCATCATTTTAATCATCAACTGATAACGCTCAGGACTGGTCATGCCGCCTAAGATAACACCGATCAGTCGTTTGCCGTTTTGGTTGGCTGTAGAAATTAAATTATAACCAGAGCCGCAAGTAAATCCTGTTTTCATGCCTTCTGCGCCAGGGTAGTTAGCAGTAAATTTGTTAATCCCCCTTAGTTCACGGCCCTTAAACATGAAAGTATGAGCAGAAAAGTAGGGATAGTAATTTGGGAAGTTTTGCTGAGTCTTCAATGCAAGTGATGCCATGTCGCGTGCGGTTGTTACTTGCCACGGATGTGGGAGTCCGGTTGCGTTCATAAAATGAGAATCATACATGCCAAGGTTATGTGCCATAGCGGTCATTTTAATAGCAAAATTTTCTTCCGTTCCACCTAGGTGTTCTGATAAAACTACGGCAGCATCATTGGCTGAACGTGTGATAACTGCCAAAATTGCCTCTTGAACGGTTATTTTTTCACCCTGTCTTAGGCCTAGTTTGCTTTGGGGTTGTCGAGCGGCATGTGGCGAGGCGATTAATAGGTCGTTAAGATGAATTTCGCCTGCTTTTAAGGCATCAAAGGTCATGTATAGAGTCATGACTTTGGTTAAAGACGCTGGATACCATGTATGAGTCGCGTCTTCTTGATGTAAAACATTGCCATTAGCGGCGTCAATCATGATCGCTGCATGGCTAGCATAGCTAAGATTAGAGGCTAAAAGTAAACAAACGGGAATCAAAAGCAGTAGTAGGGATTTCGCAGTATTCATTAAAAATAAGAGCTCTTAGTTAAGTAGTGTTTATTTTCTTACTTTAAAATAAAGTAAGTTTTAAGGTTAGCCCTTAAGTGTGTGTATAGATTACTGATCATAGTAATTAAATTCCTACGTTCGATTTAATCATGTATTTTAGCAAAATTCAACAAAGTCTATGTCAGAAAATTCGATGATTATTCTAGTTACTTATGTTGTTGGATATTTTGGGTGGGTTTTAGTGGTTTTATTAAAAAGGGGGGTAATTAATGGGGGGTGAGGCGAAGGGCGAAGGGCGAAGAGTTAAGCCTAGCATCGGTGCCTTAGGTTGCTAGCCTATTATTTGTATGGGGTGGTCTAATTCACATGCTTTCCAGCGAAAACACATGCTTTCCAGTGGAAACACATGTTTTCCAGTAAAAACACATGCTTTCCAGCGAAAACACATGCTTTCCAGTGAAAACACATGCTTTCCAGCGAAAACACATGCTTCCCAGCGAAAACACATGCTTTCCAGTGGAAACACATGTTTTCCAGTAAAAACACATGCTTTCCAGCGAAAACACATGCTTTCCAGTGAAAACACATGCTTTCCAGTGGAAACACATGCTTCCCAGTGAAAACACATGCTTTCCAGTGAAAGCTCAAGCTTTCCAGCTAAATCATAAGATGCTCAGAAATTCCATTGATATTAATCTTTGCATAAGTCATCGCATAAAATGACACCTCGACAGTTAAAACTAACGCACTTTTTACATCGTTGCCTTTATTAAAAACTCATCTTAACCAGCATGGGTATCTATATAAATAATTGTTAGCATTCCCACGCAAGAACGATAACATTGTGGTGAATATCGTAGGGGCGTATTGCATACGCCCCTACGGTGTTTCTTTATCGTTTCCACGCCGATAAAAAACTTGTGTAGATACCTATGCCCTTAAAGCATAGGTATCTACACAAATAATTATCCCTGCAGTGAGAATGTACTGAGGTTTGTCTAGGTACTGGCCATGTAGGGCTTGCCTGACGGACTGGGGTTGTATATTAAGGCATAGTTATCGTCTCCCTGCTCCGATTGCTGGGATTCCGCTGTCGAAACTGTGAAAGTATTATGATTTTAGCTTCCCCCTTTGTAAAAGGGGGACTGAGGGGGATTTTTTGTGTTATAGGCTACTAATATTTAATGATTATTTTCAATAGACCAAATCTCCCCTAGCCCCTCTTTGCTAAAGAGGGGAATAAAAAGAATACTTTCACAGTCTCTGTCGCTACATCCCAGTCTACTTATAATGTAGGCTGGGATGAGGTACGAATCCCAGCATTTAGCCAAGGTTCTTTTAGTGCAGACAATGGCATTCAATAGTCGTCATTGTCGGGCATGAATGCCTGACCCACAACTGTCCCGTGTTAAGTGGGTAGCCCTTAAATGACGCTGCTTTTACTTGTGTAGATACCCATACGCTATTAGTGGGATTGAGTCTGCTGTGGGAGT
>Ga0214181_1000437_pt1 | contig 9732 bp, 7 predicted proteins | sample TroBogEpilimnion_19_FD_153019 | JGI IMG/M metagenome (GOLD analysis project Ga0214181, IMG submission 153019) | Freshwater microbial communities from Trout Bog Lake, WI - 05NOV2007 epilimnion | ecosystem: Environmental > Aquatic > Freshwater > Lake > Epilimnion/Euphotic zone | place: Trout Bog...
TTGCTTCTTCTTCTGGACTTAGTTTGGCTATGAATTTCAGTTGGTAACCTATTTTTGTCTGTTATGGCAATTATTGAAAGTTTGACACAATAAATTTACTTCCGGATAACTTTCGCGCTACTACTTAATTAAGGAGAAAATTCAATTGGACTACAGTTCTGAGTAGGTTTCAGGTTGGCTTATTACAGAAAAGCTATTAAAGTTAGTCATGAACGAATATATCAACATGTTTGGGTAAACAAAAAGCAACGGTATATTTCGCACACCCTTACTCTTCATGGGAGCGAGGACTCAACAAAAACACCAATGGCTTGATCAGGCAATATTTTAAGAAAGGTAGAAGTTTTGAAAATATAACTGAAAGTCAAGTTGAGGCAGTCGTGCAAAAACTCAATCATTTACCTCGAAAAATACTAAATTACAAAACACCACATGCGGTGTTTTTTGGCGATAATAATCGGCAGGCCGCATGAAAACTATAACTGCACTTCAGAGTTGAATTCACGCGACGGTATTCAATATAATAAGTGACGGGATTAATTAATCTTTGTTAAGACAGTAGTACAGTTAACTCATCTTCGAAAGGCGTTTTATAACTATTACTTTCTCTAACCATCACTGAATTAGCAAGAGATTGGACGCTACATCTTAATTCTGCATACTCGATAATACAACGAACAATGTCGAAAAAATAATATGCCTCGCTTCGTTGACGACAATGAATATCATCTATTTTAATAGCCGCCGCTTGAGGCATATTAGAAATACAGATTCGTTCAAAATCGGTTATTTCACCTAATAATGTAACATTATCAGGTGATAAAGTATCGTTCACAGCACCGTGACGTTGATATTTAATTATATTATTAAAAATTTTATCTATGAGTATTTTTGAAGCTAATTTCTTATCGCATTTTTGTGGATCATTAGACAAAAGAGCATCGTTCCATAGCTTTTCAGTTGCAGGAGATAAATCACCAATTCTCAATGCCTGTTGAAATTTTGTGATTAATACAACCGGCTTAACAAGTCGGCCAGAATTATAAATTGGTGCACACGAAACCCCAAGTGCAGAGAGTTCATTTTGCGAAAGTGGTTTAAATAAATGAGCCCAGGAGCAGTGAATATCGTATGATCGTAATTTTGATGATATGAGTATTTCTTTTTTTGCCGCTTCTTCATCCATTAGACCATACCACAATTCGTTCTCGACAGGTGATGGCATATTCCAAGGTTGACCGTGAACCCAGCCCACACCCTTTAATGAAAGATATTCGAATGATGAAAGATGTACACAAATAACTCTTCGATGTTTGACTGAAGGGATAAATAAACTATCTTTTATCCAGCTATCTTTGTATAAGGTGCGATTAAGAACTTGTTCAGCAATAATGAATGGAGGCGAGTTCGTTATAAGCCTATCAAGGTTCATTTTTTTAGTCACTTAGTTAGCGAGAAACTTTTGCAATTCTAACTCAAATCCACAAAGCTGTTTTGAATTGTTGCAAATATTAGTTGATGCGAAATTTACTATAGTAGATATTGAAGTAGTCACTCCTGCCATTTCAGCGGCATCTAACATCACACTTAGGTAAAGATAGAATTCACGCTTTTGTCGCAACATACGGGAAATACTAATACCGGAGACTAAAAAATCCGCTTCTGGCATCAAAAAACGATCAAATTCAAATAGTTCGCCAGCTATAGTTATGCAATCAGATGTGAGACAGTCGTTGACGGCACCTAAGAGTTGATATGCTCTTATATTATTAGCAAGCCGTATTCCAAAATATTCAAAGGCATTATCTAAGGATGCGCAATTAAAATGATTTAAAAAGGCTGCGCGCCAATTTTCTTTTAAGCAAGGAGTATCTTTAACAAAATAAGGAATCGTTATAGTTGAAACGAACGCTGAGGGTACGACAGAAGTTCCATCAAGAAAATATGGATCTGAGTAAATATCAAGAAGCTCGAGTTCGTTAGACTCAAGTTTACAAACGTCAATAACTTTACTTGCAAGTATGTTGTTTTTCGAAAGCCAGTTCGAGACCTTTAGTTCGTTCATGGCGCTATCGTTATCTATTAATCCGAAAACCAAGCGCTTTACTCTTGGCGAGGGATAAGTCCATGGTGGCCCGCAAGTATAACCAACACCGCTAATCATAATTACGCTATTACTACAGCTAAGTATAACTGAACGGCGAAGTTCCGAAGGTACAGCCCTTATAAAGGTTAGTGTAACGCCCTCTGAAAATGGAAGTCGATTTGCAATCGAATTAACGACTTTAATAAACTTCATGTGCAATTTTCGGTTATATACACATTTTTTAATTCAGGGTACATAGCATTTATCTTTTGTAGATATTATAAATTAATATTGATTATGAGTTAGAAATATAGATCAGAAAAAATGTTTTTAGTATAGGGTTATGGTCAATTATGTAATCAGTTATAAATTTTTTTAAGGAGGGACTATAAATCAAATCCCAGCAGCTTAAAAATATGCTGCTGGGAATGGGTTAGCAACAGCGCCCAGTTTTACTTGGCGAACTTGCAGACATCAAGTCAGATCCGCCAACACGTACTTGTAAATATACATCTTCAAATGCACGGGCAAATAAATCTGCAAGTTTCTTTTCAGAAGTTTTGCTTTCAATTTTTTTTCTATTAACAACCTGTACTTTCATTTGATATTCCTTAATTTTTATTTAAAGTGTCATGTATGAGCTTGCATAGATAATCTACACTGCTGTATTTTTAAACAATCGATATAAATATGTCAATATTTAATATACCTTGCAACTATTTATTCCATAATTGAAATACTGGGCAAGCTAGGATGCAAGATGCGCAAAATTTCAAAGCCAATTCCAGAGCAACCTCGAAACAATGAAATATTTTCTTGATCGCCATGTGCTTCGTAGTTATATTTACCCTTCGTTCGGACCATTGCTAATTGTTTTGCAACTAATGATTGTGCTTGCTCGATAGCATCTGGATGTATAAAACGAGAATTAATTAATAGATCAACAAAACCAAAATTCCCGCAGCAAATAAAACTTATTTTATTATCCTCTTGTTTTGATAGAGATATCTTAGCATAGTCAAGAAGTCTCTTGTCACCGATATTATGATTCCTTCTGTTTAGAAAAGAGCTAATACCAATAGATCCATGACACCATCGCGAAACATAATTTGTTGCCTCGCTCTCTGCTATTAATAAATCACCACCGTATTCTTTTGGCCATTCTTTGTAAGTAGTACACCATGATTCAGCCAAAACATTTTCAATCTGAAGGACGGCATCATTTGCCTTTTTTGAATTTGTAAGCTGGTAAACGGCGTCAAGTGCAAGTGCAACGCCGCACAACCCATGTGCCAAGCCAATAACAACTTTTTGTTTCTTATATAGAGGATAGGACATGCTATTTAACCCAATTCGCCCGATAATCATATCGGTTAAATAATTAATTTTTTCTAAAGAAGAAAGAGAGCCAGTTTGCTTATAATATTTTATAAGACCAAGAATTGCTCCAGAAAGCCCCCAAATTAAGCATTCAGTGGTACTTGCTTCTATAAGTTCGTTTGTTATGGCATCGGCTGCTTTATGTGCAAGCTCCAAGGCTGGTGAATTAGTGATTTCACCAGCAAGCATGCTAGCACCATAGAGGATACCGCCCAACCCATCAAGCCCAAGTAGATCAGGTGATCGTGGTTCAGGCGTATCTTTATTATTTAATGCATGAAGAATGGTTAAAAGCAATTCATTAGTAAGCTTAGCAGCCGCTGACGAATTTTCATATTTTGAATAAAGTCCTGTGAACAAAGCAATCCCCGTGAGGCCAGAATACATTCCGTAGCTAAGCGGTCCAATTTCGCTCCCTTCTAAACCTATAGTCTTGGTCGAAAAATAGGTTGCAGTGCCTTTAGTACGAATACAATTCCGAAGAAGGATATTGAATATTCGTCGCAATTCCAATTTGGCTTCATAGGGATTCCATATAGCAAGTTCAGTATTCGCACCAGTGTTCTTTAGATGATTTTTCTTATTCTCATTTTTACTACCAATTAATGCTAAACGAATGATTCGCTCATCGATCAAGTAAGATTCACGTGATATGTTTTCTATATTTCTCTTAAGATATTTGCGAGGTGTCGTATCTAGAAATTTAGAGACTACAGCTTTTCCTTCGCTATATAATCGCCGTGATGGATAGCCCACGCTAAAATAAGGTACATCAAATGAAAGGAGTGATTTTCGTTCCGAGAACAAAAGTGAAGCGTCATCTAATACACTATTTGTCGGCGTCGCAAATATATACTTGAACTCCAGAAGCGAAGACCACACCAGGCCATTAATTTGAAACCTTGGATCTTTGAGTAGATGTAAAATTGCAAGATATGACTCAGTTGGGCGAGGAATTTGTCTAAACCTACAATTATTTGAAAATGCGAATGATGAAAACAAGGTTATGTTATTTTTTGCGAAATTCTTCATATTGCGGAAACCAGAAATTATTTCATCAACAAAGTTGGATGCTGATTGTGTCCGACCATTGTATACAGGCAAATTTTTGCTTGAATCTGATTCTACAGATACTAAACCAAATTGCATTTCATCAGTATTCTTTTTAAGAAAGCCCCACTCCTCTTCAAATTTTGAGATGTTTTCATACAACCCGCCCACCCTCATCAATCCATCAGTTGCTGTTCGAATTGTCACTGGCAGCATATGTGCACGGTAAACCGTTTCGAAAAGTTGTTTGAATGCTTTTGAAACCGCAGGAGGATGTCCAGTATCCCAACTAAATGGAGCCTGAATTGCTGTTTCTAGATCTAAGATTACCATTTGCGCACGATTTGGAATCAAGTTTTCTTGATGTATGTCACTCGCGCCAAACACACGCAATAGAAACATAGAAGCACCAACGCATTCAAAATATGCTTGTACTTCTTGCAATGTAAGACACTCAGAAGGTGCAATATATGATTGCCAACCATGACACCCCAAATCTCTAGATTCCATAATTGTAAATAACAGTGGACTTCCACTGTTAAGTAGCTTTTGCAAAAAAACTCTAGTTTCAACCTCAGGTTGAAGTGAACGTGGTTTATATACAATTTTATTACCATCACTAAATTCCAAAATACACACTGATTTAGAGCCATTATGTGGTTCAGATAAACCTAGTGTTATGTCGGCAATTGTTACTTTGGTACCGCAATTACATATATTGTTGATGTGATCTATATCTAACGATAGATTAGCAATAATTTCTTTGTAAAAAGATAAGGTGTTATTAATTGTTTGAACAAGTATCTTTCCTGCAATAGGATAAGTTAAAAAGAATTGTTTAAACAGACTTACCCAAAAAACCTCAGAGTAAGAATTGTATATACCATTTTGTTGATGTTTATTTGAATTTTCTTTATCTTCTCTGTAAATAGAGAATGACAGAAACAATGTAAAAGATAGCCTATTAGCAAGGCATTCGCATATATGGAAGAGGAATTTTTCTTCCGCCCTTCGCGAAATTAAATCCTTTGGTATATTTAGCTCTCCAAAACTCATCCAGAGGTTTTCCTGACAGTACCTAATTAATGGCTTTAAAAGATCAAAGAAAGGTATTTGTATTGCGTCTGTCTTTAGATGAACAAACAATTCTTCATTTTGAGGAGAACATTGATAAATTCTTACTTCACCAATAATAAATTCTAGCGTCTTTATCCATGATCGTTGATCTTCTGATGATTTCTTGTCTGAAAGGCGACTAATTACGTCATTTAGGCAAAGATTTTCTTTTTTTAAACGTCGTGTTATCGCTTCATGCGTTGATGAATTAAACACACTATTAAATATATCCTTACGTTGTTGGTAAGAACAAGTATTTTCACTTTGCTTAGAGCTCAGATTAGCAAGCATATCATCAAGACTTTCAGTGTCGATTGCCATTTTGTTACGTTCAGCTTCTGAGAAGATATTATGGTATATCATATTCAATCCATGTGGCTGCTATTACTTATTAAATTCCCCATAAATGAGGTTTCCTATAGACTTTGGATGATAAGTGCCAGCAGTGAGTGTGTTGTTTAATGTTAGAGGCGTTACTATTGCTTCGTAATTACCATCAAAAAAGAATGGAATAGAAAGACGACGCCATGATTCTTTGGGTGCAACTACTCTATGAAGTGATGGTTTGTATAGCCTATTAGTCCAATACGAAAGAATTTTTCCTACGTTTACAAATAAAGTATCCTTTACAGGGTAAACAGCAATCCATTTTCCGCTTGAATTGAGCACCTCAAGCCCTCTAGTATCATCCTGCAAAATAAGTCCAATAAGTCCATGGTCTTCGTGTGGATGAAATACAACTGACTGACGTGGTTTTGGATTTTGTTGGTAACATAGTAAGCGAAGAGTTGCCATATTATTATCGATGTATGGCTCGAAATAATTTGTTGGCAAATTTAACGAGATTGCAAATAGCTTCAAAAGCTTATGTGCGACTTGAGTGATATGTAGAAAATAATCCTCCACTGTTGATCTAAAATAAGGCATGCATTTTTCACTTGGCCACACATTAGGTCCATGGTTAGGTAATCTGCGAATAACAAGTGGGTCATTTTTGTCTCTATCTACACCCACAAAAAAACTTTCTTTAATATCGCCATCTCGCTCAGAAGATTGTCCATACTCATCGAGCCCATAATAACCACGACCAATTATTGAAGTTGCTTGCTCATAAAGTGCTTTTTTATCTGCACTTTGGTTAAAAAAAAATGAAGCTTGCTCCATAATGCTTTCAATATTAGTATTTGGTATTCCAGTGCCAGTTAAATAAAAGCAACCAAAATTACGTGAGGCATAATCCAATACTCTAGCAGCATCTTTAAGTCTGTCCGAAGTAGATGGATCTTCATCAATAAACTCAAGGGAAACGATTGGAATAGTTGAGATTGAAGCCATTGTTTTCCTCTTTGTCTGATAGCACTTAAGTACTTATGTATTAAAGTTTCGGAGTTTTTTCATACTAGCATATCAGATAATATAAATTGTAAAATCATCGTTTTGACATCAATTAGACTAGATATTTATATAATTGAAGAAATTGTGTCTATTGCTGTTTCTACTGCGATTGCAAAATAGAAAACATACTCGTCTATACCTTTTACACATATAATCGGTTCGATCGCTACCCAAATATATTCGAAGACTACAATAAATCCTAGCATAAAAAATAAAATGCAAATTCGGACTCTTGTTGGTAAAAGATAGCGAATGAAATACCCTATACAAAAATGTTTTATATCCCCGACCTAAACATTTGGATGCAAATGCGAGAACGTGACTATAAGCTTCGCCCCACTAAAGCCATAGGTATCTACACAAATAATTGTTAGCCCTCCCACGCAAGAACGATAACATTGTGGTGAAAATCGTAGGGGCGTATTATTATCGTTTCCACGCCGATAAGAAACTTGTGTAGATACCTATGCCCCTAAAGTGGCGCAAGTTCTTCAACTCAAGTAAGCATTTATTCAGCTAAGAAATCATTACTTTGATGCTGCCACATGGCGTAATACTTGTTTTTATTGGCTAATAATTGTTGATGTGCGCCCTGTTCAATAATTTTACCGTTTTCTAAGACGATAATTCTGTCCATTTTTAAAATAGTAGAAAGTCTATGGGCAATAATAATCGCGGTCTTAGTTTTAATAAGCTCAAAAATGGCCGATTGGATTTGTTTTTCGGTCAAAGAATCTAAAGCACTGGTCGCTTCATCTAAAATGACTATGGGTGCATCTTCTAAAAAGGCTCTAGCAATCGCAATGCGTTGTCTTTCTCCTCCAGAAAGCTTTACCCCTTGCTCTCCCACTAAGGTTTCAAACTTGTCGGGTAAACTATTGATAAATTCTAAACAGTTAGCCTGTTGAGTCGCAGTCATTAATCGCGCCTCTGAAACGCTATTCCCTAAAGTAATATTGTCTCTAATACTTCGATGAAATAAATCGGGTTGCTGGGGCACCATCGATATTTGATGGCGTAAAGCTTGTAAGGTAAAGTCTTTTGCATTGATGCCATCAAAGTGAATACTCCCTACTTGGGGATCTAAAAAACGAAAAAGTAACTTCGTTAGTGTTGATTTCCCCGAACCTGATTGCCCCACTAACGCTATTTTCTCTCCAGCTTTGATGTGTAAAGAAAAGTTATCAAATAATTTCGCCTGCTGCTGATAGTGTTCATAATAACTAAAACCTAAGTTACTAAACTCAATAGCCCCTTGCTTGATTTTGTGAGGCAAAGCATTAGAACTATCAACTTCTAAATCAATTTGTCTGAACACTTCTGCCATTTCAGAGGCATCCGCTAAGGCAGTAAACAAATTTCTAAAATTACGACCAAATTCCCAAAGGCGTTGAATGAGTATAATCATGATAGATTGAAATAACACAAACATACCGATTTCAAAATGGCCTGTTTGCCATTTATTAATCATCATATACACCAGCAATAATTCCATAGCAAAGGTCATGATCCCTTGTACCGCAAACGATAAAAATGTGAAAAACCAAGCGATTTTCTTTTTTCGATAAACTTCATCAGAGGCTTGATTAATTCGCAGTTGTTCGCGCTGTTCCATAGCAAAGCTTTTAACGATAAAGATATTGCTGATAGCATCAGAAAACACACCGCCCACTTTAGAGTCTGCTTCTGCCACCGCCTGATCAAAGCGCATCTTCCAAATAGAGTAAGTAATATTCCAAGCAATAAAGACAAATACCCAGCATAGAAAATAAAATGCAAACTCCGGTTGTTGTTGGTAAAAGATAGTGAAGGAAATACCTACCGCTATAATGTTCATGAAAAATTGAAACAAAAACCAATCAACAATGGGTTCAAAAGATCGTGAAAAGCGGTTAGCTTGTTTGATTAAACTGCCAGAGAAGCGATTCTCAAAGAAAATATGTTTTTGTTTTTTTAAGACCTCAAAACAACGTTTTTCTAATAAATTAATACCGCCACCATCTAAAGGAACGATGGCAATTTCTAATAAACGCCAAGAAATCCAGATGCCTGAATATATAACAGCGAGTCCCTTAAGATTGTCTAATAATAACTTGAGGGTCTCTTCTGAAAAGGGTTTTGCCAAACCATTGGCAATCGCTTTGTAATAAACAGGGGCTGTCAGATCTAAACTAATTGAACAAGCTAGGGCAAACATGGCCATGCAAAAATAAAATTTCTTTTGCCAAATGACTTTGAAGTATTCTTTAAAAATGATGTCCATTTGCGATATTTTACAATTAAGGGAGTCGCGTATTATGCTGGATAATTGTGTTTATCATTAAAAGTTTTACAACATAATTGATGTTATTTATTTGAATAGTTTATTGATAGTTTGAGGTGTTAGATCGTAGGATGGGTAAAGCGATAGAGACTGTGAAAGTATTATGACTTTAGCTTCCCCCTTTGTAAAAGGGGGATCGGGGGGGATTTTATTAAGCCATAGACTATTGATATTTAATAATAATTTTTTAATAGATCAAATCTCCCCTAACCCCTCTTTGCTAAAGAGGGGAATAAAAAGAATACTTTCACAGTCTCATAGCGAAACCCATCAAATAAAAATGAAATAACAAAACCCACTAATCACACTGAATGCTTATGATGAGTTTCGGCTATCGCCGCTACCCATCCTACGAATTTAAATTACTTTTCCAGGGCTTTTG